>Ga0308166_1000163_pt1 | contig 132495 bp, 123 predicted proteins | sample PhyCR2_2_FD_202137 | JGI IMG/M metagenome (GOLD analysis project Ga0308166, IMG submission 202137) | Phyllosphere microbial communities from UC Gill Tract Community Farm, Albany, California, United States - DLSLCC.R2 | ecosystem: Host-associated > Plants > Phyllosphere > Unclassified | place...
ACTTGAACCGCGTATTGCCGATCTTGAGCAGGAACTGGAATCGCTTGTTCAACTGAACGGAACCGCCTCCGGCAATATTCGTTTATCTGCCGGGGAGCATGCCGCGCGAAGTCTGGTATGGCCGAAGTTAAAACCCTTCCTCAGAGAATATCCGGAAATCAATCTTGAACTGGTGGTAGATAACGGCTTTGTCGATATTGTTGAGGGACGTTTTGATGCCGGGATCCGTCTGGGCGAAAGCGTAGATAAGGACATGATTGCGGTAAGAATTGGGCCGGACATGAGAATGGCTGTGGTGGGAGCACCGTCTTATTTCGCTGCAAATCCTGCACCTAAAACGCCGCACGAGCTACAAAATCACCGGTGTATCAACATGCGCCTGCCGACTGCCGGTGGACTTTACCACTGGGAGTTTGAGAAGGATGGGAAACCGTTACGGGTCAGAGTGGAAGGGCAGGTAACGTTTAATCTGCAGGCAGAAAGGATTGATGCGGCGTTATCCGGTTTTGGCATCGCCTGTATACCTGAAGACAGGGTGCAGGATTATATAAAGTCAGGAGAGCTTATTCAGATTCTGCAGGATTGGTGTCCATCTTTCCCCGGATATTACCTCTACTACCCGAGCCGTAAGCAGCATCCGCCCGCTTTTGCGCTGATGATCGATGCACTTCGCTACGCGGAATAATGGGTCCGCCAATCGCAGCGGACCCGTCCGGGTATTAACGGCCTACGCGAGCCTGATGCTCAGGAGTGTGACGATCGCCGACGATCTTAATCGTTTCAAGCGCCTGGATTATCTGCAGTGAGTCATCCTGCGAAAGAATGATGTCGGCAGCCCCCAGGTTTTCCTCCAGCCGGTGTAGTTTGGTGGTGCCCGGAATGGGAACAATCCACGGCTTTTGTGCCAGCAGTCATGCCAGCGCAATTTGCGCAGAGGTTACGCCTTTCTCTGCCGCCAGTTCACCCAGCAACGAGACCAGCTTTTCATTAGCTTCAATCGCCTGTTCGGCGAAACGCGGCACGGTACTGCGATAATCATCTTTCCCAAAAGTGGTTCCTGGCTTAATCGATCCCGTCAGGAAGCCTTTACCTAACGGGCTGAAGGGAACGAAACCAATGCCCAGTTCCTCCAGCAACGGCAGGATCTCCTGCTCAGGTTCGCGCCACCACATGGAGTATTCGCTTTGCAGCGCAGTGACCGGTTGTACGGCATGCGCACGACGAATGGTTTGTGCACCTGCTTCGGACAGCCCGAAATGTTTGACCTTCCCTTCCGCGATCAGGTCTTTCACGGTTCCCGCAACGTCTTCAATCGGGACATCCGGATCGACACGGTGTTGGTACAGCAGATCAATAACATCAGTCTTTAGACGGCGTAATGATCCTCCCACGGCTTCACGGATATGCTCCGGACGGCTGTTTAAAATCTGCTGCTTGTTGTCCGTACCGAAGGTAAAACCAAACTTGGTGGCAATGACCACACGGTCACGAAATGGTTTTAAGGCTTCACCGACTACCTCTTCATTAAGAAAGGGGCCATACACTTCGGCGGTATCGAAGAACGTGACGCCACGTTCAACCGCAGCGCGAATGAGCTCGATAGCCTGTCGGGTATCTGTCGCCGGGCCGTAGCCGTGGCTTAAGCCCATGCAACCAAGTCCAAGCGCGGAGACTTCTAGTCGGGATTTACCCAGATAACGTTTTTGCATTGAATGAATACCTCTTTTATCGCGGCTTAAATATCAAGTTTGCGGCCAGTCAGCCATTCCACTATGGTCGGATCGCGGTGAGAGAAGAAGGCGCTGGTTGCGGTGTCGAGGGCGGCAATTTGCAGCATATCCTCAGAGCTGAGTTCAAAATCGAGAATGTTAATGTTCTCTTCCATACGTTCTTTGCGCACCGATTTGGTCAGCGAAACAATGCCTCGCTGGAAGATCCACCGCAGCACAACTTGACCCACGCTTTTGCCGTACTTCTGACCCATCGTCGTTAACACGGGATGCTGAAATAGGCCATTTTTACCTTCTGCAAATGGAGCCCAGGCTTCCGGCTGAATGCCATGGCTTTGATTCCATGGAACGGCATGCAGCTGCTGGTTGAAGGGGTTAACTTCTATCTGGTTTACCGCAGGGGCTACTTTGTTGAAGGCGATAAGATCGGCCAGTCGATCAGGATGGAAGTTACTGACGCCAATGGCGCGAATTTTGCCTGCCTGCTGCAGTTCTTCCATAGCACGCCATGCCCCATGGACATCACCATAGGGCTGGTGAATTAGATACAGGTCAACGTAATCAAGTTGTAGCCGATTAAGGGAGCGTTCGAACTGGGCTTTAGCGCCTTCGTAATTAGTATCCTGCAGCCACAGCTTAGTCGTTATAAAGAGTTCATTACGCGCGATACCGGTTTGTTTCAGTGCGTTCCCGACCTGGGCTTCATTCTGGTAAGACGCGGCGGTATCGATCAGGCGGTATCCTGTATCAATGGCATCAATAACGGCTCTTTCGCATTCGTCGGTATCCGTCATCTGGAAGACACCAAAGCCCAGCAGGGGCATTTCAATACCGTTGTTCAGTTTTACAGTTTGCATGGCGTTATTCTTCAGCTGTGGTCCAGGAAAAGCTTAACGCAAAGTGATTTATTCAATTAGATAGGGTAATTAGCTAGGGTTTATTAGATTTGCTCATTAATTTAGAAGGGGGAAGGGAAGGTCGGCTATGTGCCAGGAGCGGACGCTGCTAACATCAGTTTGTATTGGTTTACGGGGAGCAGCTCAATGACTATTGAACTATCATCAGCAATGATCGAAAAAGCGCGCGAAGCGATCACACGCTCTAACAACTGGGGGTTTACCGATCGCATTCTTACGCTTGAGCTGACCGTGGTTAGTACAAGGTACGATAGGGAGCGCGACTCATCGTCTCCGTAAGGCGGCAAAAGCAATGCTCAACGTGGTTTAGGTCCGGTTATACATCGATTCGTGGATGACATTAGTAGTTCAGGCAAGGCGTTAGAAAAGTTGGATGAACTGAAGGCGTACCGCGACAATCTGGTGACAAAGGTGTCTATAGAATTCACTGACGCTGAAAAATGCGTCGATATGGGTGAAAATCGTCGTGAGAGAGCGTGAAAGTTTAAACAATCAACGTAGACAGTCCAGTAGCAAACTTGCTATATATGCAATACCTTAGAAAATGTTCTGCAATGATACAGCTATAAAGGAATGCAAATGGCGAATAATTTTGAGCGAGTAGAAATTGACGGTGCAAATGGCAGAGTTAACGTGAAAATCTTTGATTACCCTACGAAAGAAAAGGGTTGGAAACGTTTATCAGGTAGGGATGCCCATATTCATATTAATTTACCTGTTGGTGACTATTCAGAAGCAGAGATAATGGAAGCTATCAAAGAACACTATGAAGGCCTGAATAAGCAAATGCCTGAGTTTGATGAAATATATGATCATCGTTTTGATACGGATGAATAAAAGTAGCTAATGCCCGCCAAAAGGCGGGCATTGTTTATTTGTGGAAGGCTCCTTTGAAGTCGGCAATTGTTGCAAGATACATTGACTAGCTCCCCGTTGATTAATACACCGTTATGTCAGATGATTATTTATTACTGCAAGAATATAGAAACGTAATGAAGGGATTTCCAGCATGAATAAATTATTAATACTACCTGTCATATTCCTTCTTTCCGGTTGCCCTTGTGGAAATCCAGCGCCGCATCCACGCACTACATTCATCAATGGCGATCGTCTTTGTTTCAGTGTAGATAAGAAAGATCTACTCAACTATTACACTATTGATGAAAGTGAAAATGGTAAAATACAAACGGTAGTTAGCTCTGGTTATAATAAGTTAAACTCTTCTTACCCTGATAATTGTATAGATGTTAAATGGAAGAGTAACCACACCTATGTGGTTAATTATGGATTGAATGGTAATAAATATGTGCACGAGTTTTTTATTGATAGCAATGCGAAGGTAGCCAAATAATTTGGGTTCAGCATGGAATAGTCGATCTAACGTTTTATCATTTGGCGTTAAAAATGGCGAGTATCGTATAAATGATAAAGGTGAAATGATAAAAACTGAATACCACTAACAACCATTAGTTACCTATAGGCCTGTAACTCACCCTTCATGACAATCAAGGCCGCCGTGAATCCTGCCGCAGCGGGAAAATCCTTGTATTTATCATCGCGATATTCACCTCGCAGGGTGTCCCATCATCGAGAAACACCGTCTCCGTAAGTTCGATAACCGCATCATTTTCTTTTAGTTGCAACAACGCCAGTATCTCTGCATCGGTCAAATTGATCGCCTCCAGGTTTTGATCCCGGCGCTGGATCTTTTTACCGGTAATATGTTCGATATAGGAGAATTTCGAGATCTCTAGCTTGCTGAACTCCATGCTGCTAAACATGCTCACCGGCAGGTGGCTATGCTCCAGCGCCACGGGAATATCATCGAAGCACATCAGGCGTAAGATTTTATATACCTTGTCGCTATTCTTGATGCGTAACGCCTGCGCCATATCATGCGAGGGAACGCGGATAATGCTGGCGGAGATAACCTTTCGTACGCCCTTATAGCCGTGCTTTTGGGCCTGATAGTCGAAAGGAGAGAGCGCGTGAAACCTGCCCGCGTGGTTGCTTACGCCAATTGAACCCACGTACAGACCCGAGCCTTTAACCCGGTAAATCCTCTGCTGCTCTATTAAAATGCGCGTGGCCTCGCGAACGGTGGCGCGGGTAATACCAATATTTTTGGCAATAGCAATTTCAGTGTCCAGCTTGTCGCCGGGCAGCAGGCCGTCATCCTTAATTTTTCTCAGGATGTAATCAACGACCTCTCTCTGCTTCTCTGTAATGCCATCGACCATCGATTTTCTTCCTGATAAGAGTGAAGGAGTCGCTCCCCTGAGCCTGTCTATACATGTATGCCTGATATTCTTCACTGATCACCACTTGAGTGATATAGAGATGTGATCGGCTTAACGAATTTGCATCCAAATTCAGCATGTTCAACGCAATGTGACCGTCGCATATTGTATCTGCTCAGATCCCGGTCCACTATCTAGATGACTATACATCTTAAAGATGTCTATACGTAGGCAGCAGTCTGAAATAGAGAAACACGTTTTTTAGATCTGGGGGAAAAACATGTCGCATCTGGCAAAGTGGTTAAATAGCGAAAAAGTTCAGTACGTTGAGAAAGTCGCGGACTGGAAAGAAGCCATTCAGATTGCCGGGCTTCCTCTGCTCAACGAGGGGGCGATATCACAACGCTATATCGAGGCCATCATCCGGCAGAAAGAGGAGATTGGGCCTTACTTCGTTATCGCGCCGCGAATTGCCATGCCGCATGCCCGCCCGGAAGAGGGCGCTCAGGCGCTGGGCTTATCGGTGGTAAAGCTGGCTGAACCGGTGGTTTTTGATGCAGATGAGAACGATCCGGTAGATACCCTGTTTATGTTTGCTGCCCCGGACAGTAATAGCCATATAGAGATGATCTCGCAATTGGCTGAACTGCTCTCCGATGAAGACGAAATGCAAAAAATCTTCAACGTGCGCAACAAAGAAGAGCTGAATGCAATTTTATTGGGTGATAGCGCTCAGTAGACGAACAGTAATCAACGATTAATGAGGTGAGTTATGAAAATGATGGCGGTGTGTGGTTCAGGTCTGGGTAGCAGCTTCATGATGGAAATGAACATCAAAAAAGTGCTGAAAAATCTTAATATTGAGGCGGATGTCGAACACTCCGATCTGGGTTCTGTAACGCCCGACGTGGCTGATGTGTTTGTGATGGCGAAAGACATTGCCTATAGCGCTAACCTGCCTGAGGACAAGATTATCATCATCAACAACATCATCGACCTGAAAGAGATCGAGCAAAAAATACGTGAGTATTTTGAGAAAAATAACGCATAAAGCGAAATGAACATCTTCCCGTAGAGGTTAATATGTTTATTCAGAACCTGTTGCAGTTTGTCGTCGACGTGCTGAAGGTGCCCTCCATCCTTGTGGGTCTGGTGGCACTCTTCGGGCTTGTGGCGCAAAAAAAGCCGTTCCCGGATGTGATTAAGGGGACCGTAAAAACCATTCTTGGCTTTTTAGTTCTGGCTGGCGGGGCCTCTGTTCTGGTCAGCTCCCTCACACCGCTGGGCGATATTTTTAAAGAGGCATTCGATGTTCAGGGGATCATCCCTAACAACGAAGCGATGGTCTCAATCGCTCTCGCTAAATACGGTGCACCGACTACGCTGATTATGGCCTTCGGCATGGTGGCAAATATTGTCGTCGCCAGGTTTACCCGCCTGAAATATATCTACCTGTCAGGGCACGTGACGTTCTACATGGCCTGCATGGTGGCGATTATTCTCTCGGTAGCCGGCTTTGAAGGTGTTCAGCTTATCTATACCGGATCGTTAGCGTTGGGTATTTTGATGGCGGCGTTCCCGGCGCTGGCTCAGCCCTATATGCGTAAGATCGTCGGCGGTGATCAGGTGGCTTTAGCGCATACCGGCACTATCGGCTACGTTCTCTCAGGCTGGATTGGGACGCTGGTCGGTAAAGGATCCAAATCCACCGAAGAGATGAACATGCCGAAAAACCTCAGTTTTCTGCGTGACAGCACTATCTCTATCTCGCTAACCATGATGATTATCTATCTCATCCTGTCGGTATCGGCGGGGAAAGAGTACGTTGAGGCTAACTTCAGCGGCGGGCAAAACTATCTGGTCTACTCCTTTATCCAGGCGATTACCTTTGCGGCGGGCGTGTTTATCATTCTGCAGGGCGTGCGCTTGATCCTGGCGGAGATTGTGCCGGCCTTCACCGGCTTCTCTGAGAAGCTGGTGCCCAACGCCGTTCCTGCGCTCGACTGTCCGATTGTGTTCCCTTACGCGCCAAACGCGGTGCTGGTCGGGTTTATCTCCAGCTTCGTCGGTGGCCTGGTAGGGCTGTTTATCCTCGGCCAGCTTCACTGGGTATTGATCCTGCCAGGTGTTGTGCCGCACTTCTTCTGTGGCGCTACTGCGGGCGTTTTCGGTAATGCTACCGGCGGTAAGCGGGGTGCTATCTGTGGGGCATTTGCTCACGGGATATTAATTACCTTCCTGCCTGTTGCGCTGCTGCCGGTTCTGGGGGCGATTGGGCTGACCAACACCACCTTCTCTGATACCGATTTCGGCGTGGTGGGGATCGTTCTTGGCAATATGGCTCAATTTATGGATAAGGGGATGATCACCCTGACCATCACCGGCATCTTTGCGCTGCTGGTTATCTATAACTTTGCGGCTAAGAAGAAAGTGCCAGTGGAAGAAGGTACGGGACAGTAAAATAGCGGAGGGGGTACGCCCCCTCTGTATACAATAGCTGGTTTTATTGCAGTAAATTACAAAGCACCTTTCCTAAATCGGTATCTAAAATTATTTTTAATATGCTTAGTATTATAAATATTGAGTATATGAGTAAAGCGGTCAAGGTTGCTAAGTAGTAATTTTTTAACCATGCTGTATAATTTAAGTCTATTTTATTTAAGAAGATTGTAACAGTCTCCTTGTTGTCAGGAGGAAATATCACTTTTTTATTTTTTTTGAGACGGCAGAAGTAGTAGGCCATGCCAAATGAACCTAAAAATCCCATTGCGACATAGAATTGATAAAGTGGGGTTAGGGTAAAACCTTGCTCATCGTACATAGATAATAGATTCTTATATTTTTTATTGTTAATGATAAAATAGAAAAACAGAAAAGCAATAATGACAAAAGGCGTGCTGGCACAGGTCATTGCGATATAAAAGATAATGCTATTCATGGCTTTTATTTCTAACCAAAAATTCATTAGATAATCACTGACACCAGTCCCAACGGTTCTTCTCACAATAAAATCTGGTGCAGCACAAGCCACACCGGCTATATCTGCTGGAGTGGTACCAATAACTGCACACATCATATAATGAAAATCAGGTTGGTTATATGTTTGATATGTAAGAAAATTTTTTTAATGGTTATTGTAACAATGATCTTTATATTAATGGCTGCTGCCAAAAACTGTAGCGGCACCGAATGATGAACCGCCACAACCACTCTTTTACAACAATTCCTACAACTCCAGCATCCGCAGCCAGCCTCGTGTCCGCGTCGCTGGCTGTGCTACTGCCCTTGCAATCGCCGCACCGATCTCCGCGCAGGCGGTGATGCCCTGGATGAAAGGATGATCATGCATCAGATAGGGAATTGCGCCAAAAGCAATGCGTCCGCGAACGCTGGCGGGCTCCTGGAGCGTGTAATCATCCCCGACCGTGGGTGTCTCCTCTCCGGTGGCGGCAAGCTGCTTGCGCAGCGTCGGGAAAGGCAGATCTTCCGTCTTCAACGGCCTTTGTCCACGCGCATCGATAAACACATCGTATTGATACCGCTCGCCCTCAGCGAAGATCGTCGTTTGCTGCTCCCCAATCTCCATCTCATAGTTTGCGCCAAGCGCGAGCACATTGAGGATCCCTGCCTCACGCAGGGCCAGCAGTCGGCGAATCGACTGAGACGGCACGGCGGCATAGTTATCGATAAAGATGCGGGCGAGGCCAGCCTCAAAGCGCGCGCTGTCCTGCTCATCAAGCCAGGGAACGATAGGTTGAATAGCCTCATGCAGACGCAAAATCGTGTAGCGCCACGGTACCGTCCGCCTGTCGCGTTTATTGCGCTCCACCTCATTCAAATTGGTTTCCGCCCAACGGAAGGGATCCTGCTCTTTACGATCGGCAAACCAGGCCGCGAAAAAGCTGTCGGCATCCAGCGTGCTGAGGGCGATCTGCTTGCTCCAGAGCGGATCCGCCAGCGTCAGCTCGTTGACCATCAGCGCAAAGACGCGATCGAGCAACCCTTCCGGCCCGGCGGCAATCTCTTTTTCAATTGCGCTCTCTGTCACCACGGATAGCGGCTCGTAGGGGATAGGACAGTAGAAATCCGCTTCCGGAAGGACGCCCGAGCGGGACATGAGCACCATCTGTAGGGCCTTGCTATTCGCGTCGAGGTCGAAGTGCAGGCGTTTATCTTCGGTCTCAAAGAAAGTACCGTGCTGGATCGCCACGGCCATTGCGGCATCGATGCCGCTCAGAGAGGTTCCCATGATGCCGATGTTGCACGCCGGGATGCTGGCCTCCATCAGTCCGGACCAGGGGCTGGGGAAGTAGTTGCGGGTCGCGCTACTCTCTTCCGGCCAGACGTGGCCGGTGGCAACGACGGCAAGATCAAACTGCTCCGCAGCCAGGGTATCCTTACACCACAGTCGGACGCCCTCTGGCGTGGCCTCAAGGTCGGTTACCTGACACGACTCATGCACGTCTATCTCAAAGCCTAGCTGTTTTGCCTGCACGACCAGGGCCAAAAACTGAGCGCGGTAGTACTCCCCGAGCAGAATGCGCGGCAAAAACTGGCGGACATGCAGGGACGACGCCTGCACGCCGTAGCGGGCGAGATGCTCTTCACTCAGACTGCGCAGCCAGTCGATATAGGTAGAAAAAATAGGTGGGATCTCAATGCTGGCGATATTGGCCAACATCATTCTGGAGTTCTCTTCGCTGCTGTAGGGCATACCTACGCCAGCCTCGCTGGACTGCTCGTAAATGGAAATGGAAAGTGGTGTGTTATTTTTGAGCAGGGAGAAAAAGGTATAAATACCTGTCGGTCCTGCGCCGATGATTGCGATCTTTTTCATTATTGTTCACCCGTATTATCTTTATACCGCCTGTCCGTGTGACGATCGGGGGCGCATAAAATGAGTGTAGACCACGGGTGTGAACGTGAGGCCGGGTAAGCGAAACCGTAGCCGATACTTAACTAAAATTGCTCAAAAAAACTACTGGATATTTGAACAGGTATTAGTATAATAATCACACAACCCAGTCGGGTGCTACAGTAAGTGAGTGGTGAAGCCTATGATGATTCCATTTGAAAGCCTTAATTCTCTGGATCAATCGGCAACGATGAGTAGCCGTGAAATCGCTGCGTTGACAGGCATAACCCACGGTGAAGTAAAACGTATTGTGAAAAGCCTCGAAACGGCGCAGCGTTTATCTGAGCCGGTACGGGTGGCCATGTTTGAGCGAGATGGCGAGAGCTATCAGGAGTTTCTGCTGAACAAGCGTGATTCTCTGTTGGCCGTAGCGCGCCTGTCGCCTGGCTTTACCGCTGCCGTACTTGATCGCTGGCAGGAGCGTGAAAACAAAACAGCGCTGCCTGATTTTACCAACCCGGCAGCGGCGGCCCGCGCGTGGGCTGAACAGTACGAGCAGCGTCAGAGAGCCGAGCAGCAGCTGGCCCTCTCCGTCCCAAAGGCAGAGTTTTTTGACCGCTTCGTTGAGGTACAGGACTCGCTGGGTTTTCGCCAGCTCTGCAAGATGCTGAAGGTGAAAGAGCCGGAGTTCCGTCAGTTCCTGCTGGAGCGCAACATTATGTATCGCGTTAACGGCACGCTGACGCCACAGCTGCATCACCAGCAGGCGGGCTACTTCACGCTGCGCTCTGGCGTCGGTGAAAATCAGCACACCTTCTCCCAGGCGCGCTTTACCGCCAAAGGGGTTAAGTGGGTGGCGGGCCTCTGGGCCGGACATATCGCCACACAGCCAAAGGGTGCGGCAGCGGCGTAATGTAGACAGCCCTGTTGGTAAAACGATCGATCACGATACATGCAGCAAATAAGTCGCCAGCGTAATGCTGGCGATGTTGTTTCTGCCCGCTCGCTTTTTCCCCTCGGTTTCCCTCTTGCTGGCCGGCTCAGGTCACATCCGGCAGCGCTTCTTTTGTCGCAATGTATTTGTCACGTGAATATATGATGGCGGGTGGCTTATAATAACGCGCAGAAATTGAGTATTTCATTCATTAGCATTATTGTCATTGCAGAAAATGATCGTCCTCGGCTAAAGGCAGGCCCAATGTTAAGTAACCCGATCCCTTTTAGCGGGGGCAACGTTAGTATTAATCATGAATGATGATAAAAAGCCATCTGACCCTAACAGTGTTGATACACAGCATCTGATTGATCTCCTTGATAATAATTCTGACTGGGTGTGGGAAGTGGATGCTCAGGGACGCTATACCTGGTCCTCTAAAGTTGTCACCAGTCTGCTGGGTGTTTCACCGGAGGAGGTGATCGGTTGTACCCCCTTTGACTTTATGCCGCCCGGCGAAGCCGAGCGCGTTGGCCGCGCGTTTTCTGAAATCGCGGCTAAACGTATTCCGTTCTCGGGATTAGTTAACCGTAACCGCCGCGCTGACGGGCGTATTGTGGTGCTCGAAACCAGCGGCGTTCCGCTGTTCGATGAGCAGGGCGAACTGCGTGGCTACCGGGGCATCGATCGCAACATCTCGACCCTGGACGAGCGCGTTATGCAGCTGGAGACAATCTACGACAAGACCCCCGTTGCGCTCTGCATGATTGACCGGCAGGGACATTTGGTGATGTCCAACAAGGCGATGGCACAGCTGATGAACCTCGACAATACCCCTCCCGATGCCCCAGAAAGCCACATTGCCGATCTGATGCCCGGCTGCTGGCAGCAGTTTGAGGCCGCTTTTGCCCTTGCGGATACTGGGGTAGAGATCCCCAGCCGGGAGGTTGTCTGGCACACACGCTGCTACGATACCCATTCGATACCAGTCCACGACGCATCTGGTAACGTTGTAGGGCTGTCGGTGACCTGGGTTGATATTACCGATCGCCGCCGCGCCGAGCAGAAGCTCGCCAGCGCCAATACGATCCTGCAACAGCATGCCCAGCATGACCATCTTACCGGGCTGTTTAACCGTCGCTATATGGACGAATGCCTCTCTAATGCCATCACTAGCGCGCTGGAAGAGCGGGTTCCGCTCTCGGTGTGCCTGGCCGATATCGACTATTTCAAGCGCTATAACGATACCTACGGTCACCAGGCTGGCGATCGGTGTCTGCGTAGGGTTGCCGAGGCGCTGGTGGCGGCCCGCCGTCAGTCTGAAGACAACGTCAGCCGCTATGGGGGCGAGGAGTTTCTGGTGATCCTGCCGCGCACCGATAGCGCAGGGGCGCTGGCAATGGCGGAGAGAATGCGTCAAAGCATCAATGCGCTGCGCATCCCGCTTCCCGCCAGCCCAACCGGCTACCTGACCATCAGCATTGGGGTTGCAACGCTTAACGAGCGCAGCATGGTCCGCGAAGAGCGACCGCTGCATATTATCGCCAGCGGCGTGATCAACCAGGCCGATACCGCGCTCTATGCTGCAAAACGACGAGGCCGTAACGGCGTCGTAGCCGCAGCGGCGGTGCAGCGAGGATAAAGCATGCGCTGATATTTACTGTTCAGCGTGTTTATCGGGCGAATAGCCCAGCCTGAAGAGTAGCATCACAATGGCGTATTTTACCGCCTGCGCCAGCACCTCGGTGCAGTCGCCCTCGAAATGCTGTAGCGACGTATAGACATTATTGCCAGGCAGCGCCCAGCCAAACCACACGGAGCCAGCCGGGGTGCCGTCTTCGCCGCCGTCCGGACCGCCGTAGCCGCTAATGGAAATACCAACATCCTCACCGGATACGTTGACCGCGCCCGTCGCCATCTCTTCCACCGTGGCTTTACTGACCGCAGTATGTTTGGCAAGTGTCTCCGGGTTCACATTTAACAGCGTCATTTTCGCTTCATCCGTAAAGGTTATAAATCCGCTGCCGAAAAAAGAAGGAGTGTCTTTCACTGCGCACAGCGTGGAGCCGAGCAGGCCGCCGGTGCAAGACTCCGCCGTGGTGAGGCGTAATTTTTTGCTCGTTAAAAGTTCACCCAGTTCATTTGCCAGAAAATCCAACGGTTTTCCCATGAAGTGCTGGCAAAATTGTTGCTCTGTTGTCATTGTTGGTTATTCCTTCTGTGCATCATGAATGGAACAGATCTTCTTAAGTATTGCAGCAAAATCTCGGACCGGGTTTTGGCCCGAGAGAATACCGATTTTTCCGTAAAAAGAGTGCTGCAAAGAGGGCACAGATAAAGGCGTAAAGCCTTCACCGCAAGGTATACTGATTACGTCACCTGTCGTAAAGGATCTGAACATTATGATTTCTACCCTGATTTACCGGAGCCGCCTGAGCCCTGACTTTGATCCGTCAAAGTTAGGCGAGCTGGTGTGCATCGCGCAGAGCCGCAATGCGAAACTGCAAATTTCCGGTATTTTACTTTTCGACGGGACCCATTTTCTTCAGGTGCTTGAAGGTCCGTTGACGCATGTGAATAGCCTGTATGCCAGGATCAATGGCGACAGGCGGCACGATAGCGTCGTCGAGCTGATGCGCGACTATGCCCCAAAGCGGCATTTTGAAAACCTTGGCATGTCGCTGTTCGATCTCCGTTATGACAGTCCACGCTCTGTGCTGCGCTCGGTCATTAGTGCCGGCGCGCTTCAGTTCAGGCTTGCCTGCGACGGGCGAGTGTACAAATTTATTAAATCCTTCCTGCGCGGCAGCTGGCGGGAGCAGTATCCTGGGCGAAGCGAGCCCGATCGCTGGGCATTTGTGCCCGTGGATCCCCCCCTGGCGCAACCCCTGCCGTTCCTGTTCCCCGATCAGCCTTGCCAGTTCGCTATTCAGCCTATCGTCGAGCCGCAGCGCGGTCAGATCAGCTCTTTTGAAGCTCTGATCCGCAGCCCAAACGGTGGCTCACCTCAGGACTACTTTGCTTCCATTCCGGCGGACAAAATTCACGAGGCCGATCTCCTGTCAAAGGAGTGGGCGTTTGCCTTGGCGAAAAAAATCGGCATTGGCAACCATAAGCTCTCAATTAACCTGCTTCCGATGTCGCTGGTGAATATTCCCGGCGCGGTAGATATTCTGCTGGCGCAGATCACCCGGCACGGGCTGGTTCCCGAGCAGGTGATTGTCGAGGTGACCGAAGACGAGGTGATCTCCGGCTATGACGAGTTTACCACTGCGATTATGCAGCTCCGCTCGGCGGGCATTGGACTGGCGATCGATGACTTTGGCGCAGGTTTTGCTGGTCTGTCGCTACTTACCAAGTTTCAGCCTGGAGAGCTAAAGATAGACCGCAGCATTGTGACCGATATTCATCTGCACGGCCCTAAGCAGGCGATTGTTAACGCCATCGTCAAATGCTGCGCCGAGCTGGAGATCAGCGTTGTGGCGGAAGGCGTCGAGAAGGTAGAGGAGTGGTGCTGGCTGGAAGCTGCTGGCATTAAGCACTTCCAGGGTTATCTGTTCGCTAAACCGGCCCTCAACGGAGTCGCACCGGTCTGCTGGCCGGTAAAGCAGGTGAAGGCATAGCGCAAGGCCATTTACCCGGCAAGGCGAGGTTTTACCCGTTCGTGCAGCGCCGGGTTATCGCTCTCATCTTTCAGTTTGACGCCGGTCAGGCGGCGTAAAAAAGCTTGCTCCAGCAGCCAGGCGAGCTTAAAGGCAGCGGCCTCATGACGCAGCCCCTCCGGGCGGATGTTGGAGATGCAGTTGCGCTCCGAGTCCAGCCGGGTGCGTGTCGGCTGCCAGGTCAGGTAGACGCCGAGGCTGTCTGGTGATGATAGTCCAGGGCGTTCGCCAATCAACATAGCCACCGCTTGACTCTTCAGCGTCTCGCCAATCTCATCTCCCAGCGCCACCCGCGACTGGTGCGCCAGCACTACCGGGCCAGTGGTCAGCCCCAGCGTATGCAGATAGGGCAGCAGAGCGGTAATTAGCGCCACCGCCTGACGATGCACCGCATGGGAAGAGAGTCCGTCGCCAATGACCAGCAGCAGATCGTGGGCGGGCACCCGGCTGGCCTGTAGTGCAGCGCGGCTCTCGTCGCTCAGCCTACGTCCAAGATCTGGACGGTTGAGATAGATATGGCGGTCTGCCGCGGCGCTGTGGGCATCCAGAGTATGCAGGCCAAGGGCCGAAAGCTGCTGCGCCAGCGGCTCGCTGTCAAAAGGCTGGTGGACCGCATCGCGCGCCTGGGCGTGGGCCAGACCGAAGTTGAGCACCTCCCGGGTCGGCAGGCTTGCACCGCTACGTCCAAGGGCGATACGGGCGTCGGTAAACTCGCGCAGTAAAGACCATGCGTCAGGATGGTTCATACGTTTACCCCCTCAGGCGGCAGCACGCTCAGCAGCGGGTGGTTAGCCCCGGTGAGCCGCAGCTGGCCCGCGCTATCGATAATCTGCATTTTCGTCAGCCACTCGCTAAACTCTGGGGCATGCTTTAGCCCCAGCAGGCGACGAGCATAGAGTGCATCGTGGAACGAGGTGCTCTGGTAGTTGAGCATGATGTCGTCCGCCCCCGGTACGCCAATCAAAAAGGTCAACCCGGCGTTGCACAGCAGCGTCAGCAGCGTGTCCATATCATCCTGATCCGCTTCCGCATGGTTGGTGTAGCAGACGTCGCAGCCAATCGGCAGACCCATCAGCTTGCCGCAGAAGTGATCCTCCAGCCCGGCGCGGATAATCTGCTTGCCGTCATAGAGATACTCCGGGCCGATAAATCCCACTACCGTATTGACCAGCAGCGGATCGAAGTGGCGCGCGACGGCGTAGGCCCGCGCCTCGCAGGTCTGCTGGTCGACGCCGTGATGGGCGTTAGCAGAGAGGCAGCTACCCTGACCAGTCTCAAAGTACATCACGTTATTACCCAGCGTGCCGCGGCCAAGGCTCAATGCGGCCTCACGGGCCTCTGCCAGCAGAGCCAAATTGATGCCAAAGCCGCTGTTTGCCGCCTCGGTGCCCGCTACCGACTGGAACACCAGGTCGACGGGCGCGCCGCGCTCTATCAGCGCCAGGGTGTTGGTGACGTGCGTCAGCACGCAGGACTGGGTAGGAATAGCAAAGCGGCTGATGATGTCATCCATCATATAATTGAGCCGCTCCAGCACCGGCAGGCTGTCGCTGGCCGGGTTAATGCCCACTACCGCGTCCCCTGCGCCGTAGAGCAGTCCGTCGAGCATGCTGGCGGCAATGCCTTTAAGGTCGTCGGTGGGATGATTGGGCTGCAGGCGTACGCTCAAATGGCCCGGCAGGCCGATGGTGTTTCGAAAGCGGGTGGTTACCCGGCATCGGCTGGCGGCGAGGATCAGATCCTGGTTGCGCATCAGCTTACTGACGGCAGCGGCCATCTCGGGTGTGATCGCACGGGCAACGCGGCTAAGGATTAGGGGATCGGTGGCATCATCCAGCAGCCAGTCGCGAAAATCTCCCACCGTCAGGTGGCTGATAAAGGAGAAGGCGTCGCGATCGTGGGTATCGATAATCAGCCGGGTGACCTCGTCCGCTTCGTAAGGGATCAGCGGGCTCGCCAGAATATCGCGTAGCGGCACGTCGGCCAACGCTATCTTGGCCGCCATGCGCTCTTCGGCAGAGTCGGCGCTGATGCCCGCCAGCACATCCCCGGAGCGAGCCGGGGAGGCTTTTGCCAGCAGCGTTGTCAGACTGGCGAACCGATAGGTGCGGTGCGCCAGAGTCGTTTTATACATGTCGCCTCCTCAGGAGAGGGCGCGCAGCTGCGGATCCAGCCCGGCACGCTCGCGAGCGGTGGCCGTACTGCGAAACCACAGGTAGCCGCCGAGCATCATGGCTGCGAAGATCAGCGCCAGCAGCGGGTTGAACCAGACCATGGCCACCAGGCAGAGTACCGCCATGCCCAGCGCAAAGGCCGGTGCATAGGGAAACAGCGGCGCTTTAAAGGGCCGAATCAGGTTCGGCTCGCTGCGGCGCAGCTTGAACAGCGCGGCCATAGAGGTGATATACATAACAATAGCGCCGAACACCGACATCGTCACGATACAGGCGGTGAGCGGCATACCGCTGATAGAGATCACCGAGTCCGAGAAGATAGCCGCAATGCCTATCACACCGCCCGCCAGAATCGCCAGGTGCGGCGTCCGGGTCTTACGGTTCAGCGTCGCCAGGCGGGCTGGGAGATAGCCCGCCCGTGCCAGAGAGTAGATCTGCCGCGAGTAGCCCATGATGATGCCGTGGAACGACGCCACCAGGCCAAACAGCCCCAGCCAGACCAGCATATGCAGCCAGCCGCTGTTGCTCCCGACGATGGTCTTCATTGCCTGCGGCAGCGGATCGTTGATGTTGGCGAGGTTCCGCCAGTCGCCAACGCCGCCGGCAAAGATCATCACCCCTACCGCCAGAACGGTAAGGGTTACAATGCCGCCGCCGAGCGCCCGTGGAATGGTGCGCTGAGGATCTTTCGCCTCCTCTGCTGCCATAGAGGCCCCTTCAATGGCGAGGAAAAACCAGATAGCGAAGGGAATGGCGGCAAACATGCCGGAGAGGGCGAGGCCGCTAAAGTGCTCTGCACCCGCCCAGCCGTGGGCGGTGAAGTTGCTCCACGAGAAGCCCGGCGCGACAACCCCCATAAACACCAGCAGCTCGAAGATCGCCAGCAGGGTCACGATCAATTCGAAGGTCGCCGCAATGCCGACACCGAGAATGTTCAGGGTCATAAAGATGACGTAAGCCGCGCAGGCGATCCATTTGGCATCCAGCGCTGGAAACTGCACGTTCAGGTAGGCCCCGATAGCCATCGCAATTGCCGGTGGGGCAAAGACAAACTCAATCAGGGTGGCGAACCCGGCAATAAATCCGCCGGTCGGTCCAAAGGCACGGTAGGCATAGGCAAAGGGGCCGCCCGCGTGAGGAATAGCGGTTGTCAGTTCGGTAAAGCTAAAGATAAAGGCGCAGTACATTGCCGCAATGGCCAGCGCAACGACGAGAAAACCCATCGTGCCCGCCTGCGACCAGCCGTAGCTCCAGCCAAAGTATTCGCCGGAGATCACCAGCCCAACGGCAATCCCCCAGAGACGGAAGCTGCCGAGCGTTCTTTTCAGTGTGGTTGTGGGTGTCGTCATCATCTGCTGCCTCGCCGTTACACAGTTAAACGAGAGCCTGCAAAGGCGATGCCAGAAAATTAAGCCTATTTATTTCAATGCCATGAGAAAAATGCGCTAAAAACATTGCACCGCCACGCGCGGGGCAGTGGTGCAGCCTGCCCCGGCATGGTGAAGAAACGACTGCGGCGCGGTCTGTAGGCCCGCGTAAGCGAAGCGCCACCGGGCATTAATCCTGCATCAGGTGCGCACCGATATAGCGTTCATAGCGCTGGCTTTTCAGATGGGTGAGATCCACCAGCACCAGGCCATCCACGCAGTGGTTGAAGTCCGGATCGCTACCGAAATCGATAAACTGGACGCCCCCCGGCGTACACAGCTCTGAATACTGCTTGTAGAGCGGCGGAATGCCGCAGCCCAGGTTGCCAAGCAGCGACTTCAGGCGGGTAAGATCCTCGGTGTAATCGTCGCCGGTAAACTGGGCCAGCACCTCAGGAAGCGAGGCAGGCCACGGGCGACGGGAGGCAGCCAGCGGATGCACCGGCGGGAACCAGAGGCGGTAGAAGGCCACCAGCAGATCCCGCGCCGCCGGAGGCAGTCCGCCAGAGATCGACACCGGGCCGAAGAGATAGCGGTACTGCGGGTAGCGCGCCAGGTATGCACCAATTCCCGACCAGAGATAGTCCAGCCCGCGACGGCCCCAGTAGCGCGGCTGAATAAAGCTGCGCCCAAGCTCAATGCCATGCTGCAAAATATCATCCATTTTATCGTCGTAGTGGAACAGGCTATAGCTGTACAGCCCGCCCACTCCCTGCTGCGCTACCTGCTGCGCCGTGGGCATAAAGCGGTATGCGCCGACGATCTCCAGATCCGCCTCGTCCCATAGGATCAAATGCAAATAGTCATCGTCATAGCGGTCAATATCACGCCGCTGCCCGCTGCCTTCCCCCACGGCGCGAAAGGCGATCTCCCGCAGGCGGCCTAGCTCGCGCAGTACCGGGACATCCTCTTCGCCGTTGCGCTGCCAAAGGTAGATAGTCTTGCCATCCGTGATCTGGCCCAGGCACTCCGCCTGCGCCAGGGCGCGTTTCAAGGTCAGGCGCGGCTCTGGCCGGGCGATGGCGCACTCGGTTTTAAACAGCCCCGGCAGACCTTTACCCAGACGGATAACGTGCTGGCGACACCGCTCCGCCGTCTCGCGGGCGCTGGCGTGCGGGCTATGCAGGCTCTCCCAGGGAATGCGCTGGCCGAGGGTGATAGGCAGGCTGCTGCCCTGGCGGCGAAACATCTGCTGCATCAGCAGCAGCATCGGCAGGGTAGAGGAGATTAGCGTGCTGGCGTAGAAGAGCGGGCTGTTGTGAGCGCGAATAAATACCGGCAGCAGCGGGGTACGAAACTTTGCCGCCAGCTTCACGAAGCCGCTGTGCCATGCGCTGTCGCCAATGCCGTGGCGAGTCAGGCGCGACACTTCGCCCGCTGGAAAGAAAATCAGCACGCCGCCCTGCTGGAGCTGCGTTTCCATCTGCAGCAGCGAGGATTTACGCGTGCGTCCGCCCAGGTTGTCGACGGGAATAAACAGCGAGCTGAGCGGCTGAAGATGGCTCAGCATCCGGTTGGTAACGACTTTGACATCCCGCCGCACGCGTGAGACGGCATGAAGCAGGGCGAGGCCGTCGAGGGTGCCGGTAGGATGGTTGGCGACAATGATGAGTGGGCCATACTCGGGGATCTGCTCAAGGTCGTGGGCGGAGAGGGTGCTGCGGATGCGAAGGTGCTCAAGGATCTGCTCGACCATATCCAGCCCCTTCAGGTGGCAATGGCGGGCGGCGAACTGCTGAAATTCCTCTTCATAGAGCAGGCGTTTTAGCAGATTGCGTTGCCAGGGGGCGGGCCTGGCCTGTGGCCAGAGGTCATCAAGAACGCTGTCGAGACTAAACATGGTGGCTCCTCCATCCGTCTTAGGCAGACAGTAGAAGGGCGAGATGGCGTTTATGTGACAGGGAGGTGAACTTTAGGGGCCCGGCAGGCAGAGCGCCACCGGGCACGGCGATTTAACGCAGGATTTTTCGTTCGGCCAGATCCAGCGCGAAGTAGCTGAAGATCAGATCCGCACCGGCGCGTTTGATCGCGCCAAGGCTTTCGAGGATCACTTTGTCCTCGTCGATAGCTCCGGCCTGGGCAGCAAACTTGATCATCGCATACTCACCGCTGACCTGATACGCGCCGAGAGGCAGCTCGGTACGCTCGCGGATGTCGCGCAGGATGTCGAGGTACGCGCCTGCGGGCTTAACCATCAGGCAGTCTGCGCCCTGCGCTTCGTCGAGCAGCGACTCGCGGAGCGCTTCCCGGCGGTTCATCGGGTTCATCTGGTAGGTTTTACGATCGCCCTTCAGCGCCGTCCCGGCTGCTTCACGGAACGGGCCGTAGAAGGAGGAGGCGAACTTGGTGGAGTAGGACATGATCGCCGTATCGGTAAAGCCCGCGGCGTCCAGCGCCTGACGGATCGCCTGCACCTGGCCGTCCATTGCGGCAGATGGCGCAATAAAATCAGCCCCGGCAGCAGCGGCAACCACCGCCTGCTTGCCCAGGTTGAGCAGGGTTGCGTCGTTATCCACGCCGTGATCGCACAATACGCCGCAGTGACCGTGAGAGGTGTACTCGCAGAAACAGGTGTCGGACATCACCACCATCTCCGGTACCGCGTCCTTACAGATCCGCGACATACGCGCCACCAGGCCATCCTCTTTCCAGGCATCGCTGCCGGTGGCATCGGTGTGGTGGGAAATACCAAACGTCATGACCGAGCGAATGCCCGCGTTGGCGAAGCGCTCGATCTCACGGGCGAGATACTTCTCCGGAATGCGTACCACGCCTGGCATGGCCTCAATGGCTTTATAGTCGTCCAGCTCTTCTTCGACAAAGATAGGCAACACGAAGTCATTGAGGCTCAGCGTTGTCTCTTCAAACATGGCACGCAGCGCGGGAGACTTGCGCAGGCGGCGCGGGCGGTTAATTAAATCGGTCATGGTATGCCTGAGGTTGGTGAATCAGAGGGCTATTATAACCCAATCAACCCCGGGGTGTTTCGCCAAAACAGGCGTTAATCACCCCAGAGGGAAGGAGAGGATCAGGAGGCCGGGACGATCTGCGGCGTGTTGCCGCTCAGCTCGCTGACCAGGTCGTTAACCCCGTCGCTCATATTTTTAAAGCGGGTCAGGGGAGAGCGGGTCACCACCACAAAAACGCCGACGTTGCTCTTGGGGATCATCGCCATATAGGTAATAAACCCACCGCCGCCGCCGGTTTTTTGGATAATCCCCGGTCGGCCATCTTTCGGTGACATGTAGACCCAGCCCAGCCCCAGCGCGTCGGCTTTGCCCGGCACGTCCATACCTATAACGCGAGTGAGCTGGGTACGCTGGTAGATCAGGGTCTGCATCCGGTCGGCCTGGTTACTGCGGGCGTAGAAGTCCGAGGAGAGGAACTGCTGCATCCAGCGCATCATATCTCCCGGCGTGGAGTAGACCCCACCGCTGCCGATTGCCGCCAGGGTGTTATCGCAGGGGCTGGCACCTTTCTCCGCTACCATCAGGCGTCGGCACTGATCCGGCGAGGGGGTAAAGGTGGTGTCCTTCATCCCCAGCGGGCGTGCGATCTGCTCGTCAAACAGCTGCGGATAGGGCTTACCGGCGGCGTTGGCTAGCGCATCGGCCAGCAGGTCAAAGGCGAGGTTTGAATAGGCCGCCTGCGAGCCGGGTGCCGTTTTCAACGTGGCGGTAGAGAGCCAGTTCCAGCGCTGATCGCGTGTCGGCCAGGTAAAGACCGAGCGTTGCGCCGCGCCGCCGGGCTGCTCGCGGGGCAGGGCGCTGGTGTGGGTCGCCAGATTCACCAGGGTGATTGGCGTTCCCTGCCAGCTCGGCACCCGCGCACCGGGAGGCGCATACTTGCTGAGCGGATCGTTGAGCTTCACCACGCCCTGGTCGAGCAGCTTCACCAACATCTCGCTGGTCATCAGCTTGGAGATAGAGGCGATGCGGATCAGCGAGTCGAGCTGTGGACGTACGTTGTTGCCCGGACGGGTTTCGCCGAAGCTGCGAAACACGCGCTGGTTGCCATCGATCGCCACCATCGCCATGCCGGTTGCGCCGCTGCCATAGAAGATATGGTTGGCATAGCGATCGACAATATCGGACGCAAATTCAGGATCGGGGGAGGTCTGTGCCGCATTGGCTGATGAAAAAGTCAGGGCGCACAACAGGGTGGATAAGAGCAGGCAACGTTTCAACGACAGCATCCATCACAAAAGTTAAAGAGATAGTGGGTATTTATACTACTTACCGGTGCGATGCAAAGCCCGCAAAAGCGCTTTATTTTGCGGTCAAACGTAACGCCGGGTAAACAGACGCTTTTTTCCTGCAACACAATGTCTTCTTTTGACATAGCGCGCTTGTGGTAATCTCACTGGCTTCGGTATTTTCATACCCATAGCGAATTAACCACACAATAAGAGTGAGCCGTCGCAGGAGTATTTCATGTTTAAATCTTTTTTCCCCAAGCCGGGGCCGTTTTTGCTCTCGGCGATCCTGTGGTCGCTAATCGCCGTCATCTTCTGGCAGGCGGGTGGCGGGGATTGGTTAACCCGTATTTTAGGCGCGTCTAAAGAGACCCCGATAGGCGCGTCGCGCTTCTGGTCCGGCAGCTACCTGATCTTCTACGCTTACTACGCCCTGTGCGTGGGGGCGTTTGCCCTGTTCTGGTTTACTTACGCCCCGCACCGCTGGCAGCGCTGGTCGATTCTCGGCACCGCGCTGATTATCTTTGTCACCTGGTTCATGGTCGAGGTCAGCGTGGCGATTAACGCCTGGTACGCGCCGTTTTACGATCTGATCCAGCGTGCCCTCAGTGCGCCGCATAAGGTGACCATCGGCCAGTTCTACCATGAAACAGGCGTGTTCCTTGGCATCGCGATGATTGCGGTTACCGTCGCGGTGTTGAATAACTTCTTCGTCAGCCACTACGTTTTCCGCTGGCGTACCGCGATGAACGAATACTACATGGCCAACTGGCACCGACTGCGCCATATTGAGGGCGCGGCCCAGCGTGTGCAGGAGGATACCATGCGTTTCTCCTCAACGCTGGAGGATATGGGCGTCAGCCTGCTCAACGCCATCATGAAGCTGATCGCGTTTCTGCCGATCCTCGTAGCCCTGTCGCCGCACGTGCAGGAGCTGCCGATCGTCGGCCACGTTCCCTACGGGCTGGTGATCGCCGCTATCGTCTGGTCGTTGGTCGGGACCGGCCTGCTGGCGGTGGTGGGGATCAAGCTGCCGGGGCTGGAGTTTAAGAACCAGCGCGTCGAAGCGGCCTACCGTAAAGAGCTGGTCTATGGCGAGGACGATCCCGAGCGCGCCTCGCCGCCTACCGTGCGCGAGCTGTTTGGCGCGGTGCGGCGGAACTATTTCCGCCTCTACTTCCACTACATGTATTTCAACATTGCGCGCATTTTCTATCTGCAAATCGACAACGTTTTCGGCCTGTTCCTGCTGTTTCCGTCGATGGTTGCCGGTACGATTACGCTCGGCCTGATGACCCAGATCACCAACGTTTTCGACCAGGTGCGCAGCTCGTTCCAGTACCTGATCAACTCATGGACCACGCTGGTGGAACTGATGTCTATCTATAAGCGTTTACGTACCTTTGAGCGTGAACTTGACGGCGAGGATGTCGTACACGCGACCACCTCACTCAGCTAATGACCGGAGCGGCTATGCAAGCATCACGCGGTTTAACCCTGCTGGCGGGCGCTATCCTCGTCGGCTGTAGCACCTCGCAACCGCCGCCGCTCAAAGAGGGCGAGAGGGCGGTGGACGTGGCGAAGCTGGTGCGGCAGAAGATCCCTGCCAGCGTAAAGGATCGTGACGCCTGGGCAGATGATCTTGCCACCGCGTTCAAGAGCCAGTCCCTTGCGCCAACGCGGGAGAACGTCTGCTCGGTGCTGGCGGTGGCGCAGCAGGAGTCGAACTATCAGGCCGATCCTGCCGTACCGGGGCTGAACAAAATCGCCTGGCAGGAGATTGAGAAGCGCGCAGGGCGGCTGCACATTCCCGCTTTTGTGGTGCGCACCGCGCTGAAGGTTCCCTCGCCAAACGGCAAAAGCTATGCCGAGCGGCTCGATAAGGTTAAAACCGAGAAGCAGCTTAGCGCGATTTTCGACGACCTGATTAACATCGTTCCGCTGGGGCAGACGCTGTTTGGCTCTCTTAATCCCGTGCACACCGGTGGGCCGATGCAGGTCAGCATCGCCTTTGCCGAGCAGCATAGCCGGGGCTATCCGTGGAAGATGGAGGGCACCGTCCGCCAGGAGGTCTTCTCCCGACGCGGCGGTCTGTGGTTCGGGACTTACCACCTGCTTAACTACCCGGCCAGCTACAGCGAGCCGCTCTACCGCTTCGCCGACTTTAATGCCGGCTGGTACGCCAGCCGCAATGCCGCGTTCCAGAGCGCGGTCAGCAAGGCCAGTGGCGTCAAGCTAGCGCTGGACGGGGACGTGATCCTCTACGGCAGCCGTGAGGCGGGCAGCACCGAGCGGGCGGTGCGCAAGCTAGGGCCGCAGCTGGGCCTCAGCGACGCTGAGATCCGCGATCAGCTGGAGCAGGGCGATCGTCAGGCGTTTGAGAAGACCGAACTCTACAAAGGGGTCTATCGTTTGGCGGAGAAGAAGAGTGGGAAGACGCTACCGAGAGCGGTGCTGCCGGGAATTCAGCTTGAGAGCCCGAAGATCACCCGCAACCTGACAACAGCCTGGTTTGCGAAGCGCGTGGACGATCGCCGGGCGCGCTGTATGCAAGGGAATTAATGTAATTGCGGCGTCACGTTAGTAGTGACGCCAGCGCAGCAGCAGGGCGATAACGCCAAGCAGGGCGCTGCCAATGAGAAACGGAACCAGACCAAAAATCGTGCCCACGCCAAGTCCCATATCAATGCGTGGCCGGTTGCTTTCCTGCATCTGCATCAGATTTTCAAACACGCCGGGAGCGTGTATCAGCGCGTTCAGCAGCTGCGCACCTGCCCAGAAGCAGAGCAGCACGAAAACGGCATAAGCGATATTGCCCGGCGTGGAGGCGTCTCGTTTCTTCTCGTTGGCAAAGGACTTCGACATCATAAATTCTGCCATAGTGACCTCCGATACGCGTTATTGAGCGGGTAATGCACCCGTATTTCAGGTTAATTTTGACAGGTCAGGAGGATTGTCAATATCGGATTGGTGACAATTTACGCATTAATATGAGCCTGGTTTGAGGTTTTACATCTCCAGTCACAAATTCATGACTTTTGTTGCGTTTTATTAACGATTTCGGATTTTCCGCATGCGTCAGGGGCTTGCGGTGGGTAATATGCAGCGATGCTGTTTTTCTCTACCGGAGCTGCTATGAAACTGCCTGCCAAAATTCGCCGTGACTGGCACTACTACGCCTTTGCTATCGGGCTGATCTTTATTCTTAACGGCGTGGTTGGACTGCTGGGATTTGAAGCAAAAGGCTGGCAAAGCTACGCGGTTGGCCTGGTCACCTGGGCGATCGGTTTCTGGCTGGCGGGATTGATAATTCGCCGCCGTCCCGAGGAAGAGACAGCGGCAGAGTCGCAGGATTAAGCCATGGTACTTTTCAGGGCGCTATCGGCCTGATGGCGCTCTAACGCCAGATCGATCAGGCGGCTGATCAGATCGGTATAGCCCAGGCCGCTGGCCTGCCACAGCTTGGGATACATGCTGATATTGGTAAAGCCGGGCAGGGTATTGATCTCATTGATAATGATATCGTTGTCGTCGGTCAGGAAGACGTCGACCCGCGCCATACCAGCGCACCCCAGCGTTTCGTAGGCGGCAACGGCGGTCTGGCGAATGGCGTCGTTCACTGCCGGATCGATCGCCGCCGGGATCACCACCCGCGCACCGTTGTCATCGATGTATTTGGTGTCGTAGGCGTAGAACTCGCTGTTGAGCACGATCTCACCGCAGGTGCTGGCCTCAGGATTATCGTTCCCCAGCACGGCGCACTCGATCTCCCGCCCCTTAATGCCGGTCTCCACCACCACCTTATGGTCGAACGTAAAGGCAAGGTCGACGGCGGCATCGTACTGCGCCTCGCTGGTGACCTTGCTGACGCCTACTGACGAGCCCTGGTTAGCCGGTTTGACAAACAGTGGCAGACCCAGCTGCGCCTGCACCTCGGCAAAAGCGTATCGCTGACGGTTAGCGCGGGTGAGGGTAATGAAGGGCGCAATCTTCAGTCCGGCATCGCGGAGCAGGCGCTTGGTGATATCTTTATCCATACAGGCCGCCGATCCGAGCACGCCGGAACCCACGAACGGCAGATTTGCCATCCGCAGCATCCCCTGCAGGGAGCCATCTTCCCCCAGCGTGCCATGAACGATAGGGAAGATCACGTCTACCGCCGGCAGGGGTGTACCGCTCTCGGCGTTGATAAGCTGCGCCGTCTCTCTGCCGGGAATATGCGCCACGCTGATAGCAGAAGGATTCAGCGCGATACGTGCCGGATCGCTGGCGTTCTGTAAATAGTTAGCCGCATCGTTGACGTGCCACTGACCCTGTTTATCGATCCCCAGCAGCACCACCTCGAAGCGACGCTTATCAATAGCATCGACAATATTTTTTGCCGACTGAAGCGATACTTCATGCTCTGCTGATTTCCCACCAAAAACGATCCCTACCCGCATTTTTGCCATCACCACATCCACTCTTCTTATCCGGAAAAAAGATACCTTACCACGGCAAAACGCGTGATTCGCGCGCTTCTGCCATAATGTTTTTAGGTGATTAAAGGGGGAGCGCGTGAGAGGCACAGGAGCCATCGTTTTTTTGTTAATTGTCGGTGCAGGGGTAGTGGGCTATCGTCACCTGCCCTCGTACTACAACCCCTTTGTGCCGCTACGCCTCGACGATCCGCCAGGCCGCATTACCCAGTTTAAGCTCAAGCGGCTGACCCCCGAGCAGTGCGATGCCCTACTGGTGGAAGCTAACCAAAAGAAGCTGATTGCTTCCCAGCGCGTCGCCGACAGCACCGGCACCTGCCCGCTGACCCACACCGTCCGGGTACGGGATTTTGGCCCGGTTAAGCTCAGCAGCAGCTTTCTCGCCTCCTGTCCGCTGGCACTCAGCTCGGCGCTTTTTGTACAGCAGCAGGCCCGGCCGCTGACCGCGCGGTATATGTCCAGCGAGCTGGTGCGCATCGATCATTTTGGCAGCTACGCCTGCCGCAATATATATCATCGCGCCAACGCCCGGCTGAGCGAGCACGCTACCGCCGAGGCGCTGGACATCAGCGGCTTTCGCCTTGCTAACGGGCAGCAGGTGACGGTGCTGCGCGGCTGGAAACAGGATAAAACCCAGCCCTGGCTGCGGGCGATGCTGAGCGCCAGCTGCGCTTACTATGGTAACGGCCTGGGGCCAGACTATAACGCCGCCCATGCCAACCATTTTCATCTGGGGATGCGTGGCTATGGGTTATGCCATTAAGTGCCGCTAAGCATAATCTACAGTTATGCTATGCTGGAGCCTGCTGTTAAAACCTGAATAATTGCAGATGTTTATGGAATCCTGGAAGGTTAATCTTATTTCGGTCTGGTTTGGCTGCTTCTTTACCGGCCTTGCGATCAGCCAGATTTTACCGTTCTTGCCGCTCTATATTGCCGAGATGGGCGTGACCTCGCACGAGGCGCTGTCGCTCTGGTCCGGGCTAACCTTTAGCGTGACCTTTCTGGTATCGGCCATCGTCTCGCCGATGTGGGGGAGCCTTGCCGACCGCAAGGGGCGCAAGCTGATGCTGCTCCGCGCCTCGTTGGGTATGGCGATCGCGATCCTCTTGCAGGCTTTTGCCACCAACGTCTGGCAGCTGCTATTTCTGCGCGCCATCATGGGGCTGACCTCGGGCTATATTCCCAACGCGATGGCGCTGGTGGCCTCCCAGGTGCCGCGCGAGCGCAGCGGCTGGGCGCTCAGCACGCTCTCTACGGCGCAGATCAGCGGCGTTATCGGTGGCCCGTTACTGGGGGGCTTTCTTGCCGATCACGTTGGCCTGCGGGCGGTGTTTTTCATCACCGCCACGCTGCTGATGGTCAGCTTTCTGGTGACCCTGTTTCTGATTAAAGAGGGGGGACGGCCCAACGTCAGCAAGGCGCAGCGCCTGACCGGCAAAGCGGTATTTGCCAGCCTGCCCTATCCGAAGCTCATTGTAAGCCTGTTCGTGACCACCATGGTGATCCAGCTCTGTAACGGCTCGGTAGGGCCTATTCTGGCACTGTTTGTTCAGTCGCTGGCCCCGGACAGCAGCAATATCGCCTTTCTGAGCGGCATGATTGCTGCGGTGCCGGGCGTCTCAGCGCTGATATCGGCCCCGCGCCTCGGCAAGCTCGGGGATCGGATCGGCACATCGCGGATCCTGATGGCGACGCTAATCTGCGCGGTGGCGCTCTTTTTTGCTATGTCGTTCGTGACCACGCCGCTTCAGCTGGGTATCTTACGCTTCATGCTGGGGTTTGCTGACGGGGCAATGCTGCCTGCGGTGCAGACGCTGCTACTGAAATACTCCAGCGATCAGGTGACCGGCCGCATCTTTGGCTATAACCAGTCGTTTATGTATCTGGGCAATGTCGCCGGGCCGTTGATGGGGGCGAGTATCTCTGCAATGGCTGGCTTCCGCTGGGTGTTCATCGCCACCGCTGTGGTTGTGTTGATCAATATCTGGCAGCTGGCAATCATACTTAGGCACGCACGACGAACCGCCGCGGGTGCTTCGCAGAAATAGTATTAAGAATGTTATTTTTACGTAATGTGCCATGATAACGTTGGCTGAAAACATTAACGTGTTGTGTATGGGGATGGTACGCGATGAAAAACCTGATTGCAGAGCTGCTGGTTAAGCTAGCGGAAAAGGAAGAAGAGTCTAAAGAGCTGGTGGCGCAGGTTGAGGCGCTGGAGATTGTGGTTACCGCTCTACTGCGTCATATGGCACAGCCGGAGCAGCAGGCATTAATTCAAAGTATTGAAGGTGCGCTGGAAGTGGCTGGCCCTGACTCGCAGGTACCGCATCAGGACACCGCGCTGTTGCAGCAGTACCTTAATAGACTTTTGCACCATCCACGCTCCCGGTAAGCTTAACCCTATCGGGTGAGTGTGATCTTCCTCTCACCCGAAATATCATACTTTCTCCCCGCCGCACCTCTCTATAATTTTGGGAAATGTTTCAGAATATTCCCAATAATGATGAATGATAACAATCTTTATTCTAAAACGGCTGTTAACAAGGAGTGGGTCGAGACCCCTAACCAGGATGAACACTTCCTGTCTGGCCAGCTTTTTGCCCGGCGACTTCGCCTGCCGCGTATTTTTGGCCTTGGATGCCTCTTCTTTCCCTTAGGTGGCGCGATGACCTCCCAGCCTGTAGCCGGAGGCTGGTGGCTATTTCTCTTAAGCTGGTCTTTTATCTGGCCACATCTTGCCTGGCAGCTGGCGAGCCGCTCAAGCGATCCTCATGCCGCCGAAATCAATAACCTCAAGATTGATGCTATCCTGGCAGGGATCTGGATCGGCGTGATGGGAATGAACATCATGCCGTCGGCGGTGCTGGTGATGATGGTTAGCCTGATGCTGATGGGCATGGGCGGGCCGCGGCTGTTTGGTATTGGCATCGTCCTGCTGCTGGGCGCGAGCCTGGTGACGCTCCAGCTTACCGGCACGGCGATAACCTTCACCAGCGCGTCGCTGGAGTGGTGGCTTTGCCTGCCGTTTATCCTGCTCTATCCGCCGCTGTTTGCCTGGGTGAGCTTTCGAACCTTCACCCGCCTCGCCAGGCAGAAGCAGCGTCTGCGCATTATGAGCACCCGCGACGGCATGACCGGCCTCTATAACCGACGGCACTGGGAAATATTGCTGCGCAATGAGTTTGAGAGCTGCCGACGCAACCAGCGGATGGCAACCCTGCTGCTGATCGATGTTGACTATTTTAAGACCATCAACGACACCTACGGCCACGACGTCGGGGATGAGGCGATTATCGCCATTAGTCGCCATCTGCAGATGACCCTGCGCGGAAGCGACATTATCGGGCGCTTCGGCGGCGATGAGTTTGCGGTGATCATGAGCGGTACGCCGGTTGATAGCGCGCTTTCGGCAATGAGCCGGGTGCACGATACGCTGGCGGAGATCCGGCTACCCTGCGCGCCACATCTGGTGCTGCAAATTAGCATTGGCCTCGCACCGCTCACCCCCGGCACGGAGCACTGCCGGGATTGGCTCAAGGCCGCTGATGTGGCGCTCTACAAAGCCAAAAAAGGCGGTCGAGGCCGCACGGAGGTGGCGGCATAAGGCGGTTTTGTAGGCCGGGCAAACGCAGAGCCGCCCGGCATTACTGCATCGGCACAGGGACGCCCGGTGGCGCTATGCTTACCGGGCCTACACCGCAACTGTCAAAGTTTGCTTAACGCCTCGGATTTCTCCATGCACTTGGTCATCGCTTCAATCACTGCAGCGCGGAATCCACGCTCCTCCAGCACCCGCACAGCTTCAATTGTGGTGCCGCCCGGTGAGCAGACCATATCCTTCAGCTCGCCGGGGTGTTTACCGGTCTCCAGCACCATTTTTGCCGAGCCCATCACCGCCTGAGCGGCAAACTTGTAGGCCTGCGCGCGCGGCATACCGCCCAGTACGGCAGCGTCGGCCATCGCCTCGATAAACATAAAGACGTATGCAGGCGCAGAGCCGCTGACGCCTACTACCGGGTGGATCATCGACTCGGCCACCACTTCCGCCTCGCCAAAGCTGCGGAAAATAGCCAGCACATCGGCCACGTCTTCCGGGGTCACCAGCGCGTTCGCGGTGATGGAGGTCATGCCAGCATTGACCAGCGCCGGCGTGTTAGGCATGGTGCGCACGATTTTGCGATCGTGGCCAAGCGCGCGCGCCAGCTGGTCAAGGGTAACGCCTGCGGCGATCGATACCACCAGCGTCTCTTTATTCAGGCTTGAAGTGATCTCGCTCAGCGTTTTGATCATTACGTTGGGCTTCACCGCACCGAATACGATATCGGCAATTTGCGCGACCTCCTGCGCACTCTGCGCCGGGTTGATGCCATACTGACTGCTGAGGGCAGCGACCTTCTCAGGTGTCGGGGTGTAGACCCAAATCTGCTCTGGCTGTACCTGGCCGCTGGCAATCATCCCGCCCAGAATAGCCTTGCCCATATTGCCGCAGCCGATAAATCCGATCTTTTTCTCCATCGCCTTTTCCCTGAATGTGTGATTAATGGGGGAGTTATAGCTTATCATAGTGACCATAAACTATTCAGGAGCAGCTATGGCAATTTGGGTGGATGCGGATGCGTGTCCAAATGTAATTAAAGAGATCCTGTTTCGTGCAGCCGAACGTACGCAGATGCCGCTGACGCTGGTGGCGAATCAGACCCTGCGCGTACCCCCTTCAAAATTTATCCGCTCCCTGCGGGTGCCGGCGGGCTTTGACGTAGCCGATAACGAAATTGTGCGCCTGTGTAGCCCAGGCGATCTGGTGATCACCGCCGATATTCCCCTTGCGGCAGAAGTGCTGGCGAAAGGCGCGGCGGCGCTTAATCCACGTGGCGAACGCTATAGCGAGGCCACCATCCGCGAGAAGCTGACGATGCGTGATTTTATGGATACCCTGCGCGCCAGCGGCGTACAGACCGGCGGGCCGGATACGCTCTCCCAACGCGATCGCCAGCATTTTGCCGCCGAGTTAGATAAGTGGTTGCTGGCGCGAGCACGGCAGGACTTGTCAACGGGACGCCCTTTAAAGTAAGGTGGCGCGACAGATGCCATTTTATCTTTACACTCTGAAAGACGCCATTCATCGCAGTATCATCATAAATTCGTAACGTTTTATTTACGTATTTTTCGTACTAGTGTAATAGTATGGCGCTTCAACTATTTGTGTTCCGCAGATCGTGGAACAGGGGAGAACACCAGGTCATGACGTTACCCATCTTTTTAATTGGCGCTCGCGGTTGTGGAAAATCCACCATTGGTGTTGAGCTGGCTCAGGTGCGAGACTGCCGGTTTGTTGATACCGACCACGCGCTGCAGGAGCAGGCGCAGATGACCATCGCGACGATTGTTGAAAAAGAGGGCTGGCCCGGTTTCCGTGCCCGTGAAACCGCTGCGTTGCAGGCCGTCTCCGCGCCTGCGACGGTGATTGCTACCGGCGGCGGAATTATTCTCAGCGAGGTTAACCGCCGCTTTATGCGCGAGACGGGCGTGGTCATCTATCTCTGCGCCCCGGTAGCGGTACTGGCAGAGCGGCTGGAGGCTTTCCCTGAAGAGGCGCAGCGCCCAACGCTCACCGGCAGACCAATAAGCGAGGAGGTTAGCGAGGTGCTGGCCCAGCGCGACGCACTCTACCGCGAGGCGGCGCATCATATTGTCAATGCCGCCCAGACGCCGGAGCAGGTAGTGGCCGATATCCAGGCGGCGCTACTGCTAGCGCGAGCGAGCTAATTGCAGATCGTGGCCTTTAGCTATACTCATAGCTCTACCAATAAAAAAGGAAGCGCTATGCCTACAAGACCGCCTTACCCGCGTGAAGCTCGCATTGTTACCGTTGAGAAAGGAGGCCAGCAGGAGACGGTAACCTGGTATCAACTTCGTGCCGATCATCCGGAACCCGACTCGCTGATTAGCGAGCACGAGACCGAGCAGGAGGCACTGGATGCTAAACGGCGCTACGAGGACCCTGATAAAACGTAACTCATACTCTCCCGCTTCATAAATTCAGACAGCCTTTAAGAAGCGGGAGGTTGAACGTTACAGAATTGTTATGAGAGCATAGGTCAGTAGCATAATGATAAGAACAGCAGACTGACGTTATGAAAGGCGGAAATCAAAATGAGTGCAACCCTGGCTATCCTCACCGTGGGTGTGGTGCCTGTTGATGCCGTGATGCCGCTCCTGACCGAGCACATCGACGCGCAGCAAATTACCCAGATTAGTTTGCTGGGGAAGATGGATCCTCAGGATGTGTATGAGGATTACGCCATCGAGCCGGGGGAGAGGCCAGTTCATGCACTGCTAAACAACGGTGAAGTTGCTCAGGTTTCGCGCCAGAAAGTAGAGCGTGATTTGCAGGCCCTCATCGGCGTCATTGATAAACAAAACTACGACGTCATTTTACTCATGAGCACCGAGCGTTTTACCGGGCTTTCCCTGTCAGTCCGCCACGCTATTTTGCTCGAACCAGAGCGAATCATCCCCCCGCTGGTCTCCTCTATTGTCGATGGACACCAGGTCGGCGTCATTGTGCCTTTAGCCACGCTTGTCGAAGGCCAGATGGAGAAGTGGCAGCTATTAGAAAAGGCCCCTTACTACGACATTGCCAGCCCCCTGCAGGGACACGAAGACGAGCTTATCGCCGCTGGAAAAGCATTGCTTGCAAAAGGCGCTGACGTACTGATATTGGACTGCCTCGGCTATTACCAAAAACATCGTGACCTGCTGCAAAAAGCGCTGGACGTGCCGGTGCTACTCTCTAATGTGCTGGTAGCCCGTCTGGCATCTGAGCTGCTGCTATAGCCATTTTCCTGACAGAAATTTTGCGTGACAGAGATGAAGGCTGGCCCCTATAGTGATTTTCCATACACTTATTTATAAGGGCCACCCATGCTTCAAAGTAATGAATACTTTTCCGGTAAAGTGAAATCCATTGGTTTTACCAGCAGCAGCACCGGCCGCGCTAGCGTAGGCGTGATGGCCGAGGGTGAGTACACCTTTGGTACGGCTCAGCCGGAAGAGATGACCGTGGTGAGTGGCGCACTGAACGTGCTGCTGCCCGGCGATACCGAGTGGAAAACGTATTCTGCTGGCGAGGTGTTCAACGTGCCGGGCCATAGCGAATTTCATCTGCAGGTGGCCGAAGCCAGCGCCTACCTCTGCCGCTACCTGTAACGCGTTCTGCCTGTCCCCTGCATCTGTCCCCTACATTGAGGGGACAGTGCGTTCTGCCTTAGCGCTGTGCTTCGCCGCCGAGGCCTTCTACCAGACTCTGCACCAGCGCCGCCAGCTCGCCAGTCATCAGAATAAAGTCCGCGTCAAAACGCTGGGCAAAATCTTCCCGGTCGATGTCATCATTTTGATCGCGCAGCTCGTCGGCAAACTTCAGGCGCTTGATCGAACCGTCGTCGCACATCACAAACTGAATTCGCTGCTGCCAGTCGAGCGCCAGCTTGGTCACCAGCTTGCCCGCTTCAATGTGCACCGCAATCTCATCGCTCACCAGATCCTGCTTTTTACAGCGGATCACACCACCATCTTCAAGGATCGCCTTCAGCTCGGCCTCGTCCTGGATCTGGAAGCCCTGCGCTGCGCTGCCGCTGCGCACCCATTCGGTCAGGGTCAGTTCGATAGGGTTTTCCAGCGTCAGCGGCACTACCGGCAGCGAACCGAGGCTTTTACGCAGCAGGGCCAGCGTATCTTCCGCTTTCTTGGCGCTGGCGCAGTCGACCATGATCAGGCCATTGACGGTATCGATCCACATCATGGTCTGGCTGAAGCGGCTAAAAGCGCGGGGCAGCAGGGAGTGGAGCACCTCATCCTTCAGCGAATCTTTTTCGGTCTTCTTCAGCTTGCGGCCCTGATCGGCCTCCAGCTTGGCAATTTTGGCTTCCAGCGTCTGCTTGACGACCGATGACGGCAGGATCTTCTCTTCTTTACGGGCGCAAATGATGATTTGGCCGTTGTTGGTGTGGGTCAAAGCATCACTGTGTGAACCCATCGGCGGAACCCAGCCGGTTTTTGCCATATCCTGGCTACCGCATGGGGTAAATGAGAGCGCGGATAACTGTTTTTCCATCTCCTCTGCACGCAGCGCAATATCGCGGCTGAGACGGTAAACCATTAAATTTTTGAACCACAGCATGATATTTTCCACAGCCTTGTCGTTAAATGCAGCGGGCATGATAACGAATTGTCTTGCCGCTTGCATTGCTAATCCCCCTGCGGGGTTCTACTCTCTTGATATTGCTAAAAATAAGGAGATCGCTGTGCGTATAGGTATTGATTTGGGCGGCACGAAAACAGAGGTTATTGCGCTCGGCGACAGCGGTGAACAGCTGTTCCGCCACCGTCTGCCCACCCCGCGCGACGACTATCAGCAGACCATCGAGACTATCGCCACCCTGGTCGAGATGGCAGAGAAAGAGACGGGGCAGCGGGGTACGGTGGGGATGGGGATCCCTGGCTCCCTCTCCCCCTACACGGGGGTAGTGAAAAACGCCAACTCCACCTGGCTGAACGGTCAGCCGTTTGATAAAGACCTCAGTAAACGCCTGGGGCGGGAAGTGCGTCTGGCTAACGACGCCAACTGCCTGGCGGTCTCAGAGGCCATCGACGGCGCAGCTGCCGGGGCGCAAACCGTTTTCGCGGTGATTATTGGCACCGGCTGTGGGGCGGGGATCGCCTTTAACGGTCACGCTCACTCCGGTGGCAACGGCACGGCCGGGGAGTGGGGGCATAATCCGCTGCCGTGGATGGACGAAGACGAGCTGCGCTACCGGGAAGAGGTGCCTTGCTACTGCGGTAAGCAGGGGTGCATTGAGACCTTTATCTCCGGGACCGGTTTCGCCCGGGATTTCCATCGCCTGAGCGGTCAGCCGCTGAAGGGCAACGAGATTATTCGCCTGGTGGACGAGCAGGATGCCGTTGCCGAGCTGGCGCTGAGCCGCTACGAGCTGCGGCTGGCGAAGTCGCTGGCGCACGTGGTGAATATTCTCGATCCGGATGTGATCGTGCTGGGTGGCGGCATGAGCAACGTCGATCGGCTCTACAAAACCGTGCCGCAGCTGATCAAAAACTGGGTGTTTGGTGGGGAGTGTGAAACGCCGATCCGCAAGGCGGTGCACGGCGACTCCAGCGGCGTTCGCGGCGCGGCCTGGCTCTGGCCGCTAGAGAGGTAGTTTCCCAGACGAGGGCATGTTTCGTGGGCCGGGTAAGCGTAGCGCCACCCGGCTTTTTAGCACGTAATTACAGCTAACAGAAATAATCTCCGTAATTCAACTGACTTTTTTAGTCTCTTCTCTGTATTAAAACGATCCTGTTTATATATGCCTAATATAAATATCCTCCCTGCGCGAAATATATTTGAAAAGTACCTTAATAGACGAAGTAGCCACAATGCTCGTTTATCGCGTTAGTGCTTCCTGTAATAATATGTATTATTCATGGGGTGGATTGTTGATAAAAGAAAATAGCATTTTAAAACAAAACACAGAAAACCCCAGAGAGTAAAGTACAGGTGCATTTCTTATAAGCTGGATTATTTAATAAACTTCAGGCGGTTATTATTAGCGATAAGCGTAATAATTATCTCTTTCTGACATGCCAGACATTAAACAAGACGGATTTTATTATCAGCGCAGGAGCACAGCCTGAATTATGAGCGACAACCACGCGGCCCGGCAGGGCGATGAGATTATTCACTCCTCCGTCTTCGCCGATATTACCGGCATTATGGCAGAAGGCGTGGCGTATGCTGTCGCCGGCTCGGCCGTCGCAGCCGCTGCCGCCGTGGCTGCCCCGCTGCTGGGTACCGGCGCGGCGGCCGCAGGCGTGGCTGCCATCGGCTCCGGCTGTGTGTTAAGCGGCATCATCGGCGGCGCCCTGGCGAACCTGGCCGGTGTCACGGATGACATCACGCAGGCGGCGGCGGAGCTGGGGGACAGGCTCTTTCCGCCGTCGCCGGCGGGGAGCATCGTCACCGGCTCGCCGGATGTGATTATCAACGGCCTGCCGGCGGCCCGGGCGGCGGGCAGGCTCACCCCGGCGGATATGCCGGACCCGGCGCCGCAGTCCCCGGACAGCTTCGCTGATTACGGCGGGATGCTGCTCGCTGCCGCCGGGCAGCTCTGCAGTGCGATGTGGCAGCCCACCGTGGCCTCCGCCGACCCGGGCACCACGCCGCGGGAAGAGGACCGGGTGCTCTGTGACAGACACTCAGGCCCTCAGTATCTGGCGGAAGGGTCTGACAGCGTGTTTATCAACGGCCAGCCCGCGGTGCGCACCGGGGACCGCACCACCTGCGGCGGCACCGTGTCGGGGGCGTCGCCGGATGTGATTATCGGCGGCGGGACGCTGCGGGTGCGGGATATTAAAAGCGGTAAGGTGCCGGGGCTGACCCTGGCGATGGTGGCCCTGTCGCTCATCCGCGGCCGCCCCGGCACCATTCTGAAAAACATGCCCTGTGCGCTGGCGGCGGCCGGGGGCGGCATGCTGGCGGATATGGCCGTTAACGCGGTGTTTGCCTCCCCGCACCCGGTGCATGCCGCCACCGGGGTGAAGGTGCTCAGTGACGGGCATGAGCTCGACTTCTCCCTGCCGGGCTGCTTTCCCCTGCGCTGGCAGCGGAGCTACAACAGCCTGAACACCCGCGAAGGGCTGTTCGGTCAGGGCTGGGCCACCGCGTATGACAGCTGCCTCATGCTGCATGAAAACGAGGTCACCTGGCGGGATGAGACCGGGCGTGAGCTGCGCTTTACGCTTCCTGCGGTCGACCAGGCGCTGTACAGCATCAGCGAGGGGGTGATGGTCCGCCGCAATGCGCACGGCGACGTGGCAATTGCGGATGAGGACGGGGCCGTCTGGCGGCTGTTTAAGCCCGTGCGCACTGACCCCGGCCTGCTCCGGCTGGCCTCGCTCAGCGATGAGTACGGCAACGCCCTGGAAACGCAGTGGGATGCGCAGGGCCGCCTGGCAGGTATCCATGACGAACCCCGGGCCATCGACGTCACGCTGCACTATGAGGATGAGCGCTTCCCGCAGCGGGTCACTGCCGCCACGCATTTCGACGGAGAGAAGACCTGGCCGCTGATGCGCTGGCGCTACGACGCGCGCGGTCAGCTGGCTGCCGCCACCGACCCCGCGGGCGTGACCACGCGGGAATACCGCTACAACGACCACGGCCTGATGGTCTGGCACCGCCTGGCGGGCGGGCCGGAGAGCGAGTACCGCTGGCAGCACTATGACCACTGGCGGGTGGTGGAGACCCGGACCAGTACCGGCGACGGCTGCCGCATCGCCTATGACCTGGAGGCCGGGCTGACCACCGTCACCCGGTATGACGGGCACACGTGCCGTCACTACTGGAACGAACAGCAGCTCATCACCCGCTTTGTGGATGAGCGGGGTGAAAGCTGGCGTTACGACTGGAACGAACATGAGCAGCTGGTGCGCCGCACCGACCCCGCCGGGCATGCCGTCACGTTCGTGTATGACGACGCAGGCAACCGGGCGCAGGAGACCGACGCGGACGGCAACATGCGGGCCACACAGTGGCTGGTGCACCGCGCCCTGCCGGTGGCCGTCACGGAGCCGGACGGGACAACAACACGCTTTTACTACGATGCGCACCACGGCCTGGCGCGTATCGTTGACGCCCTGGGGCAGAGCACGCTGCTTCATCGCGATGAATATGGCCGGGTGGTGGAGGAGGTGGACACCGCCGGGAACAGCCGCCGTATGGAGTATAACGACGCCGGGCAGCTCATCCGCGCCACGGACTGTTCGGGGCGGGTGACCCGCTACCGTTATCATCCCCGGGGCTGGCTCAGCGCAGAAATCACGGCGGACGGGGAGGAGACCCGCTACGGTTACGACCCGGCAGGCCGCCCGGTGCTGCTTGAGCGCCCCGGGGACCAGGAAGAGCGCCTCACCTGGAGTAAGAGAGGCCTGCCGCTGGTGCACGAGGGGGCCGACGGTAAACGCCGCACCTTTGCTTACGATGAGGCCGGGCGGCTTATTTCCACCACGGACCCGCTGGGCGGGACGGTGCGCCGCGCCTGGGACCACCGGGGACGCCTTACCGCGCTGGAGAATGAGAACGGGGAGACGTACCGGTTCCGCCGGGGGCCGGACTCCCTGCTGCTGGAAGAGGCCGGGCCGGACGGGGTCGTCACCCGCTACGGCTACGATGCCTGCGGGCGCACCGTGTCGCGCACCTTCGCCGCCGGGCATCCGGAGGCCATCACCCACACCTTCGCCTGGAGCCCGGGCGGGCAGCTGCTGACCCACACCACGCCCGAAGGCCAGACCCGCCGGCACTACACGAAGGGCGGACTGCTGAGCCGCATCGCCCTGCACCCCGCCCTGGGGGAAGACGCCTGGAGCCGCGAGGCGGAGCAGGAACTCTGCTTTGCGTATGACGCCCTCGGCCGCATGACGCGCGAGCAGGGTGAGCACGGCGAACTGGTCTGGGAGTATGACGCAACCGGCAACTGCACAGCACTACAGCTGCCGGACGGGCGCACGCTGAAGCAGCACTACTACGGCAGCGGCCACCTGGTGGGCATCGCGCTTGACGGCCTGCCGGTGACGGACTTCACCCGCGACGAACTGCACCGGGAGGTCAGCCGCACCCAGGGCCCGCTCACCACCCGCAGCGGGTATGACCGCCCGGGCCGCCTGCACCGCCGGGACGTCTTCACCGGCAGCGCGCAGCGCCCGGCCCCGCGCCGCTGGTCCCGCCGCTGGGATTACGACTACCGCAACAACCCGGTGCGCGAGGAGCGCGACGACGATCCGTTCAGCGGGTATCACTGGCAGTACGACAGCGCCGGGCGGCTGCTGTCACAGGACGGCACGCTGCCGGGCCGGGAGCAGTGGCGGTGGGATGCGGCAGGTAATCCGCTGGACGCGAAGGCGACTGAGGCAGTGCACGCTAACCGTGTGACGCAGCTTAACGGTATTCACTGGCGCCACGACATTCACGGCCGCACCGTGGAGAAGGACGACGGTCAGACCTGCTGGCACTACCGCTACGACGGGGAGCACCGCCTGGCGGAGGTCACCAGCCGGCCGCGCGACCGCACCCGGCCGCAGGTGGCGGTCAGCTTCCGCTACGATCCGCTGGGCCGCCGCATCAGCAAGACCTGCCGCCGGACGCTGGCAGGGCAGCCGCACGGCAGGGAGGTCACCACCCGGTTTGTCTGGGAGGGGGCCCGGCTGCTGCAGGAGATCCGGGATGCGGTGCCGCTGACCTACGTCTACAGCGATCAGCACAGCCACGAGCCGCTGGCCCGTATTGACGGCGTGAATACCCCGGACATCTACTGGTTCCATAACCAGCCTAACGGCACGCCGGAGCGCCTGACGGATGCGGAAGGCAGGGTGTGCCAGGAGGCACAGAACAGCGCGTGGGGTAAACTGCTGCACGAGCGTGACGTAGAGCTGCCGTATGCCCAGAACCTGCGCATGCAGGGCCAGTACCTGGATCGTGAGACGGGACTTCACTATAATCTGTTCCGGTACTACGACCCGGACTGCGGCAGGTTCACCCAGCAGGATCCCATAGGGCTGGCGGGAGGGCTGAACCTCTACCAGTATGCACCGAATGCTTTGAACTGGATTGACCCGCATGGTCTTACAAAGTGCAATGCTCCTAATGGCTACAAAACTGGCGATGTTGATCCTCATGGGCAATTATCTCCGGGCCTTAATCGCATGGTAGGACATACAAATAGTAAAGCTGATGATTTTGTCCAAAGTCATCACCCTATTCAGGATGCTTGGGCTAAGAAAAGGATTAACGGTTATCAGAGAAATTTTGCTCCTGCAACATTGCTTAAATCGTCAGCTGGTAGCCCGCATGCAGCTATAAGTTCTGCACAGCGCGTGCGAAGATTTGCAACTGGGGGTTGGGACACCACACTGAAGCAAGAATTTAATGTTAGCTACAAAGAAATGTTAGATGCTGGAGTCCCTGCTAACCAAGCTCGCAAATCTCTCAGTGATGCATTTAAATATTTTGACGAGCTTAGAGAGAGCAATGCGGCCAATATTTTTTATGATATTTAATACTAATATGAGTGAAATTAAAGGTGCCCTGTGATGGATGAAAATGAGATTTTAAATGAGATTAATATTATTGAGAAAAGGCTTGGTATTCAGCTTTCAGATAAATATAAAAAATTTTTATCTGAGGAGGTGAAGGATAAAGATATTTATGAGATTCAGACTAGTCGAGGTGATAATGTATATCTCTATAATTATAAAGCTCTTTTGGAGCGAAACGAAACATACAGTATACAAGATGTTGAGCCAGACTATGTACTAATAGGCCAAGATGGGGATATCGGTTATTTCATAAATGTAAAGAGTGATGACGATCGAATTTATAGCTTAGATTTGGGGGCTTTGGGTAGTTTAGATATGGATGAAGAAGCAAAGGATATTTACAAGCTAATATCTTGAGTAAAGATAAACAATATGATGCAGGAATCTATTTCAGTAGTGTTTTCAGCATCTTCTAATAGTTCCTTAACCGCTACAACGGTGAGCACCGCCTGACGGAGGTCACCAGCCGGCCGCAGGTGGCGGTCAGCTTCCGCTACGATCCGCTCGGCAGGCGCATCAGCAAGACCTGCCGCCGGACGCTGGCAGGGCAGCCGCACGGCAGGGAGGTCACCACCCGCTTTGTCTGGGAGGGGTTACGGCTGCTGCAGGAGATCCGGGATGCGGTGCCGCTGACCTACGTTTACAGCGATCAGCACAGCCACGAGCCGCTGGCCCGTATTGACGGCGTGAATACCCCGGATATTTACTGGTTCCATAACCAGCCCAACGGCACGCCGGAGCGTCTCACGGATGCGGAAGGCCGGGTATGCCAGGAGGCACAGAACAGCGCATGGGGTAAGCTGCTGAGTGAAAGAAACGTACAGCTGCCGTATGCCCAGAACCTGCGGATGCAGGGCCAGTACCTGGATCGGGACAAATTTGTCAGGAACAAATTTGAATGCGTGTAGCGCAACCCCGGAGGGGCGAGCCACAGGGAAGTGGCGAGTAAACCGGACTTCACTATAATCTGTTCCGGTACTACGACCCGGACTGCGGCAGGTTCACCCAGCAGGATCCCATAGGGCTGGCGGGAGGGCTGAACCTCTACCAGTATGCGCCAAATCCGCTGGGGTGGGTGGATCCGTGGGGGTTGTGTAAACAAAGGCCTGATTTTTATGTGGGTTCTGGTGGTCCAGGTTCTACAATGCCGTCAACTGCTTATCGTTATGTTCGATACTTAAATGATGATGGCAGTTTAGATAAGTGGGTTTCTGGACTTCTAGAAACTAAAAAAGCTCCAGTAACGTATTTTGGATTCGAAAAATTTGAAACGGGTAAAGGTGCTCGTGATGCTTTTCAGATTAAAGGACCTGATAAAGTTGACCCGACTTTACCTGCGGATGTTTCTTGGAGTGATGCAAGAATTAGAGGAACATTTGATACATTGCAACTTTATGAAAATGGCACGCCTCAAGTAAGGTATCCAAGAATGTTTGGGGATAAAATTGGTGCTCCTTTAGAACAATTTACAAGTGCTTATCCTCAGTATGGCAGAGGAGGCGTAGAACAAATGTATGCTGAAAAACGTGTGATTAGTTTCGACAAAGTTGATATTCTTCCGGAGGAATAAATGGATTACCATTCGTATAACGAAGTGCTTGATTATCTCGAGTTTTTTTTTAACACTAGAGTGGAGTCTAAATTGTATTTAGAGGAGTTAATAACTTTGATTGAAGACTCTCGTTCTGAAAAAACAGTGACAATAAGAGCTATTTATGAGACATACATGCAATATGTGAAAGAAAATAGAGGTAATATCAAAGTCATCCCTGGAGAAAAAGAGATGTGGACAAATTTACTAGGTCACTGGCAATAAAATATTATTTTTAGGCAGTCTTCATTGTAAGAGTTCCTAACAATGTAACGTGATGTCAAAAATTGACGAGTATAACGCGCAGGACGACCGTACTGGCGTAAAACGGCTCGACTGCTACAGGAGATCCGGAATGAGGTGCCGCTGACCTACGTCTACAGCGATCAGCACAGCCATGAGCCGCTGGCCCGTATTGACGGCGTGAATACCCCGGATATTTACTGGTTCCATAACCAGCCCAACGGCACGCCGGAGCGTCTCACGGATGCGGAAGGCCGGGTATGCCAGGAGGCACAGAACAGCGCGTGGGGTAAGCTGCTGCACGAGCGTGACGTAGAGCTGCCGTATGCCCAGAACCTGCGGATGCAGGGCCAGTACCTGGATCGTGAGACGGGTCTTCACTATAATCTGTTCCGGTACTACGACCCGGACTGCGGCAGGTTCACCCAGCAGGATCCCATAGGGCTGGCGGGAGGGCTGAACCTCTACCAGTATGCACCGAATCCATTAAGCTGGATCGATCCGCTGGGTTTATTAAAGTGCGGGCTGACTGAAAATGAGGTTGGTGATGCTTCGAATCTGCCCGTCACAAAACCTGGTTCTAAAGAGTGGAAACAGGCTGTTGATATGATAAGGAATAATGGCAGCAGTAAGCCTAATTTTAGGGTTGCAGATAAAAGTACTGCGGAAAATCTGTTGAAAGACTCTAAACCTAAAATCCCAGAGTATCCAGAGTATTTTGGAAGTAAAAATTATCCTGATAAGACTGGTTTTGAACATCATCCTAGTGAGTCTCATACTATGAATGCGCCAGAGAATAACCTGCCACATATAAAATGGTCGGATTACGGTTCAGGTAAGAAGGCTCCTGGTAGCGGAAAAGGGCACATTTTTTATGACTGATATGATTTTTGATGAAGCTCTCTACCCTATAGCCTGGCGTCTGAATTCAGAGGATTGTCATTTATCTCATGATGAGAAAAGAAAGATTGTGTTTTTAAATGGGGATGAGTCTGAGAAACTTTGGGATCTGGTTTTTCCATTTGATATGTTAATGAATATTAAATCATCGCAATATCGTATTATTGAAAAAATGGAATTAGATTTTGATGAGAAAGAAGAGTCTGCTATCTTTTTTCGCGAGAAGTTAAGAGGGGTCTCTGATATTTTATTCTTTTGGGGACGGAGAGCAGCCGCTATTGTCATCTCTTCGGATGTGTTTATAAAGGCATGGGATGATTTTTTCTATCCTAGTGATGAATCGAGTGTTATTTATGTTCCGAATACAAAAAACATAATTTTTTCTTATGAGGAAATGTTTTTCTATGCTGAAATGTTAAAATAAAAGCAACCAGATAAAATATTAATTCATTCATGCCGTTATAACAGCGCTGTACTTTGGAAACCCTGTCTTTGGGCTTAGAATTGCACGGTGCGGGCAAGGGGGCCGCGGCAGCATGTCTGTATGATGCGGGTATTCTAGCAGATTATGGTACGGATTGACGGTACGATTGGCTCAGAGGATAGTACTGTTCCGATGAACCGATAGGGCTAAGAGGCGGGATAAACTTATATCAGTATGCGCCGAATCCGCTGGGGTGGGTGGATCCGTGGGAGTTGAGTAGATGTTCAAATGAGGGACACGAGAATCATTATCAAGGGGCAAGAGATGCTTCCACATATTTACGTTCAATGGGTGTAAGTAGAGCTCAAAGGAAACAGGTTATTGATTCATTTTATTTTGAAATAATATCAGTGCAAAAGGCTGGCAATAATCAATTTGGGACGCGGTTTCATGATTATGGAAAAACCGCCCGAGCTGAAGGACAATATGTTTTTGAAACATTCACCTCTCAAACAAACAGGTCTGGCTTGGCATTACCACCAGGATGGAATGGTATGACCGCAATTAAGCAGTGGCAGATAAAACCAGGGTCAACAATGATTAGAGGTAGAGCTGCACCACAGTTAAAATATGGTGCTCAACATAGTTGTGGAGCAGAGCAACTCTTTGTCTTACAGTCCTGGAAATATTGATATTTATTATGAATCCCTCATTAAATATATTGATAAGCATTGCGATCGAAAAAATTATTGATGCTATTGAACGTCATGGGCGTAATGAAATGGCCCCTCTTTCTATCAAATTGTTGCTTCAAACAAAAAAAGAACTTGAAGTAATGATTCAAGAGATGAACCCCGATTTTTATATGCCGCAATATCCTCGTTTTATTTTAGATTGGCCTGGCGATGAAGGGCTTGTCGAGGAATTAATTAATATTGTCTATCAATATGGGAAGACTAAGGAAAAATAAAAAATCCGAAAGCGATATCAGTGATGTTTTTGGTTTGATATTTTTAGTTAACTGCCGTCAGGATCTGCCATCCCTGTCACTTCTTCATTATTACAACGGCACGCCGGAGCGCCTGACGGATGCAGAGGGGTAGGTGTGCCAGGAGGCACAGAACAGGGCGTGGGGTAAGCTGCTGCACGAGCGGGACGTACAGCTGCCGTATGCCCAGAACCTGCGGATGCGGCCAGTACCTGGATCGGGACAAATTTGTCAGGAACAAATTTGAATGCGTACAGCGCAACCCCGAAGGGGGCAGCCACAGGGAAGTGGCGAGTAAACCGGACTTCACTATAATCTGTTCCGGTATTATGATCCGGACTGTGGACGGTTTACGCAGCAGGATCCGGTGGAGCTGGCGGGAGGATTAAACCTCTACCCGTATGCGCCGAATGCGCTGAGTTGGATCGATCCTTTAGGACTGCGTTGTGGGGATGCTGCTAAAGCGAAAGAACTCGGTTATAAAAAATCAACGAGCGTTCGCACGGGCAGTTTGTCTTCGTAAATAATAAAGCACCTAATAAAATATATTAATCCAGATGTTGATCAACATAATGGCGGGGTTTGAAAAGCTGCCGATAGTGTTGAAAATGTAGGAAGCAGGCGGACAAGATCTGGAACGTATGATGCTGAATCTAACTCAAATTGGTGATTAACGAATGAAATACTCATATAGAATAACTAAAATGACGTGAGGTTCTCAAATCCTTTGATCTTCCATCAAAACTTTAAAGGCCAATATCATGACTCTTGATGATGAAATAAAAGAGAAAATATCACAGCTATCTGACTCACTCTTAATCATTGATGACTGGGATTTTATCGCTGATGAGCTGTCAGACTCTTTTGAATGGATAGGCTCAAAAATTAACTGGTCAAAGACCACTATGCATAAAAGTCTAAATTTAAAGGGAAATCATTCTGATTGGCTTGGTCAAGTAAATAAATTCATTCATGCTAATAACATTAATAGTGCAATATCACATAGCGATCAAATTTATTATATAAATGATTCATCGTTGGATTTCTCGATTTCTATTAAACCAGAGCAATTTCACCCTTTTTTAAAGATGGCTATTGAAAATATCCCTCAGCATCACTACTTTTTCAATAGAAAAACACGATGGTGTATTGTAATAAGTTCCGAGGGGTATATCGATTTTGGCTTTTCAATATAATTCACACGGTCATCCAATATTTATAGATCAATTTCGAAGGTTAGAAACACAATGAACATTGATTTCTCAGCAAAAAAAGGCGTAGTTGTGTTTAACGCATTCTCCTTGAATAAAGAGATAACCCTTGGCGAACAGGTGCATGAGCTTAGAGAGGATATGCTTCAGATCGAATTTCCTGACGGTTACATTCTTGATATTGGGTGGAGACCCTCTTTTGATGTAAACGGCAAATTTTATATTTATTTAATAAGGGAATTTGATTGGGAAAGGCCTGTTTATAGTGAGAGTGCTAAAGATATCGATTCATTAGAGGCGAAAGTTAACCAAGCTATAAATAAGCTCTGATAAAAAAGCCGGAAAAGACCGTCAGATCTGTCCGGCATTAATTATTTAATCCTTCACGTCACGGCATATTTTCCATCAAGCTTGCTGTACCCCAGGCCGTTGATCTTTCTTACCTTGATCTGCACCGGGATGCGCTCCTTCATCGCCTCAACGTGGCTAATAACGCCGATAGTCTTGCCGCTGGCGTTGAGCGCGTCGAGGGCGTCGAGGGCGGTATCCAGGGTTTCGCTGTCCAGTGTGCCGAACCCCTCGTCAAGGAACAGCGAGTCGATACGGGTTTTATGGCTCACCAGATCGGAGAGCGCCAGCGCCAGTGCCAGGCTAACGAGGAAGCTCTCTCCGCCGGAAAGCGTGCGCGTATCGCGTACCGCGTCAGCCTGCCAGGTATCTACCACCTCCAGCTCTAGTGCCTCGCTGGCTTTTCGCTTTAGCAGGTAGCGGCCGTGCAGACGAGTGAGCTGGTTATTCGCCAGCCAGACCAGGTTATCCAGCGTCAGCCCCTGGGCGAACTTACGGAACTTATCCCCCTCTTTAGAGCCAATCAGCCCGTTCAGGTAGCTCCAGTCCGCCAGCAGGCGAGTGGCCTCTTCAATCTCCTGTAACAGCGCCTGCTGGCGCTGACGACTCTCGGCATCCTGCCGGAGCTGCTGGCGGATCTCTCCTTGACGGGTGGTGTTCTCACGCAGCTGCTGTGTCAGCGCGTTTAGCACGGCGCGCGTTTGCTCTACGCTGGCCTCCTCGCTCAGCCCGGCAGAGGGCTGGGCCTGATGCGCCGCCAGCGCTGCCTGGGCCTGGGTCAGCAGAACCTGGCTCTGTTGTAACTGGCTCTCCAGCGACTGCTGAAGCTGCTCAAGACGCTGGCGTTCGCCATCCTCAAGCAGGGCGGCGAGAAATGCCTGCTGATCGGGGAAGGGGCTCTGCGCCAGCTCGGCGTCAAACTGTGCCTGCTGCTGCGCCACGCGCCCGGCCTCCAGGGCCAGCTGCTGCTGGAGCGTTTGAACCTGACCGTAGAGAGAGACGCAGTCGTGATGTACCTGCTGCCAGCCGTCGAGGCTGACGGGTTCTCCCTCCGCTGCGCCGTCGGCAGGGAGCGTCTCCAGCAGGGGCTGGAGTTGGGCCGCGCGCTCCTGGAGCGTTGCGACGTGGGTCTGGTTCTGCTGCCACCGACGGGACTCCTCCTCGCGTGCGGCAAACCAGGCTGACTCTTCTCCCTCTGCAGGCAGGGTCAGTCCGAGCTGGGCCAGGCTCTCTGCCAGCGTCTGGCGGCGAGCGTCAATGGTCTGCTGGGCGTGTGCCGCCTGCTGTTGAAGCTCATTGAGCTGCTCCTCCAGCGCCAGCCGCTGGCTGTACCGATAGAGCTGCTGCTCGCGGGTCTCCTCAGCCTGTAACCAGCCGCTGACGTCCTCATCGGGCGTCAGCGCGATATTGAGCGCGCTACATAGCTCGCGCCACTGCTGGCTTAACGCCAGATCGTTTTGTGCTTCCGCCTCGGCGGCAAGGCGATCTCTCTCGCTCTGCTTCACCAGCGCATCCAGCTGGCCGCGCAGGGCCGCGCCGCTCTCCGCCAGCTGCTTAACCTCGCGCTCCAGGGCATCGCGCCGGGCCTGATTGGCATCTACGGTCATCGCCTGGTACTCCGCGACCGCCGGGTGAGCTGTCGATCCGCAGAGCGGACAGGGCTCGCCAGCCCGCAGTCGTTCACGCTCGGCCTCCAGCCCTTTGATCCGCTCTTCCAGGGCGCAAATGGTCTTCACCTCGGCCAGCAGCGCGTTCTTCTCTTTATATGCCTGACGCCGCTGGGTCAGAGTCTGATTGAGCGTCGCCTGCTCCGCGTCGCTCTCGGCCAGCGTTTTTTGCAGCTGCTTGAGACGCTGCTGAAGAGGCGCGAAGCTGGCATGCAGCACGTTCAGGCGCTGGCGCAGCGGCCGCTGTTGGGCAAGATCGGCTATCGCCTGCTGTAACGCCTCGGCGCTCAGATCCAGCGCAGGGGCGTTCAACGCCGTTAGCTGCTGCTGAAGCTTTTCCCGGCGTGCGCCGAGCGTCAGAGCGTGCTTCTTCTCTTCTGCCTGCTGAGTAAAGTTGGCCCGCCAGCCGGTGAGCTCGCTCTGCCAACGCTGCCAGCGTTCGTGCGCGGTCAGCCAGTCGGCCAGCGTTTTCTGTTCCTGCTGTAACGTGCTCATCTGCGCGTCGGCAGTGGCGCGAATGCGGCTGCGCTTGCTCAACTGCTGTTGTAAGCGAGTATTCACTTCCTCCGCCTGACGCTGGGTCTGCCCGTGGGTGCGGATCAGCTCCTGTAAACTTTGCCATATCGGTCGCAGCTGCTGGGCGGGGCGGGCCTGCTCCAGCGCGGCAAGCTGCGGGCGGGCGCTCTCCAATGCCTGCCGGGCGCTGTTCAGCGTCGTCTGTGCCCGGGCCGCGTCGGCATGTAGTTCGCCGCCGCGCGTCAGCCAGTGGAGCAGGGTCTGCTCGCGCTGTTGTGTGGCAACCAGCGTCTGTTCCTGGTCAGTAAGCACCTGCAAACTTTCATTCAGAGGCTGGATCTGCTCGGCGCTCAGCAGCTGAATGCCCTCGGCCTGGGCCTGACGCTGCTCCAGCTCGCTGCGCGCCGCTTTGTGCTTTTCAAACACCATCGCTGAGATCTGGCCGTAGATCTCGGTGCCGGTCAGCTCTTCCAGCAGCTCGGCCCGCTCTTTCGGTTTGGCATTGAGGAAGGCGGCAAACTGTCCCTGGGAGAGCAGCATCGAGCGGGTAAAGCGGCCGTAGTCCAGCCCCGTTAGAGTGGCGGTGAGCTCCAGCTTATCTTTCACCTTATCGGCGAGAATTTTACCGTCGGCGCAGAGCGCCAGCTCAACGCGGGGCACCTGGAGATTACCCCCGGCCTGGTTGCGGGCACGGTTTTGGCTCCAGAAGGCGCGATAGGCAATGCCTTTGACCTCAAACTCCACCTCGGCCAGGCACTCGGCGGTGTCGCGGGTCATCAGGTCGTTCTGCGACTGCGACACATTGCTCAGGCGCGGCGTCTCGTGATAGAGCGCCAGACAGATAGCATCCAGCAGGGTGGTTTTCCCCGCGCCGGTGGGGCCGGTAATGGCAAACAGCCCGTTACTGGCAAAGGGCTCAGCGGTGAAATCAATCTTCCACTCCCCCTTCAGGGAGTTAATGTTCTTCAGGCGCAGGCTAAGGATTTTCATGCGTCTTGCTCCTGGGTCAGCTCTTCTACGGTGGCGCTAAAGAGGGTGCGAACCCGCTGGCCCTGCGCCTCGTCCGGCTCCTCCAGCGCCAGGCGACGCTCGAAAACCTCCTCCACGCGCAGCTCGCTGAGGGTTTCCCGCAGCTCGCCCGCCATCATTCGCTGACGCTGCTCGCGGCTGCGGCGTACCAGCAGCACTTCGACCGGCAGATCCTCGGTCATGGCCTGGATCCGGCGCTGCATATCCGTCAGCCAGTCGTCGGTGGTGATTTCGATATCGAGCCATACCGGCGGCGAAGCGGGGGACCCGCGCCACTGCTCAAGCTGCTGGCCAATGGCGGCAAGATCGCCTTTGATCACGGCCAGCTGCTGAGTCACCGGCACGGTCAGGGGCGTAACGTCCGCCAGCCTGCCATCGGCGAAGGTCACCAGGTTAACGCTTTTGGCCTTGCCGGTTTCGTCGAAGCTGAGAGCAATGGGTGAGCCGCAGTAGCGGATATGATCCTGACCACCAATAATCTGCGGACGATGAATGTGCCCGAGGGCGATATAGTCCACCGGGGGGAAATTCTGCGCCGGGAAGGCGTCCAGGGTACCAATATAGATGTCGCGCACCGCGTCGCTTTTGCTGGCCCCGACGGTGGTCAGGTGGCCGCTGGCGATAATCGGCAGCGGCGCGTCGTCGCGCAGGGCGCAGGCCTGCTGGTACTGCTGCTGATAGTAGTCAGTGATCGCCGCCAGCAGATGCTGCTGCTTCTCGCTGCCGGAGAAGCCCGCCTGGCTGGTAACGATATCGCGCGGGCGTAAAAACGGCACCGGGCAGAACACCGCGCCGGGCGTGCCATCGCGCTGCTTAAGGATGAACGGCGCGCAGCCCGCTGCCGCCACCACGGTGGTATGCAGAAAGGCCAGGATCTCCCGCGACTCATTCAGGGTAGCGACCGAGTCGTGGTTACCCGCCAGCACTACCAGATGACAGCCGGTCTGCTGGAGCTGAACCACAAAGCGGTAGTAGAGTTCGCGAGCGTAGCTGGGGGGCGCGCCAGTATCAAAAATATCGCCAGCAACGATAATGGCATCGACCTGCTGGGCCTCTGCCGTCTCCAGCAGCCAGTCAAGAAAGGCGGCGTGTTCAGCGGCCCGGCTCTTGCTGTAAAAGTTTTGGCCGAGATGCCAGTCAGAGGTGTGAAGGATGCGCATATCGGTTCCATGGCAAAAAAGCGTAAGGCGGATTATAAACGTTTAGGCACAGCGGGAAAGCGGCGATCGTCTTGCAGATGTCATCTGCACGCTTTCAGGTTCATAATGCCTTCACGCTTTTCATAAATCTGTCATAAATCTGACGCATAATGCGACGCAACATATTGATTACAACTATATAGGGCAAATCATGGCGAGACGTATTCTGGTCGTAGAGGATGAGGCCCCCATTCGGGAGATGGTCTGCTTCGTGCTCGAGCAAAACGGCTTTCAGCCTGTTGAAGCGGAAGATTATGACAGTGCGGTGAACCAGCTCAACGAGCCGTGGCCCGATCTTATCCTGCTCGACTGGATGCTGCCTGGCGGCTCGGGGATTCAGTTTATCAAGCATCTGAAACGTGAAAACATGACCCGGGATATTCCTGTTATGATGCTCACCGCGCGCGGCGAAGAGGAAGATCGCGTCCGCGGCCTCGAGACCGGGGCAGACGACTACATCACCAAACCCTTCTCGCCGAAGGAGCTGGTGGCGCGTATCAAAGCCGTGATGCGGCGTATCTCGCCGATGGCGGTGGAAGAGGTGATTGAGATGCAGGGTCTGAGCCTCGATCCCACCTCTCACCGGGTCATGACCGGCGAAAACCCGCTCGACATGGGGCCGACGGAGTTCAAGCTCCTGCACTTCTTTATGACTCATCCGGAGCGCGTCTACAGCCGCGAGCAGCTGCTGAACCACGTCTGGGGAACCAACGTCTACGTTGAGGATCGCACGGTGGACGTGCATATTCGCCGCCTGCGTAAAGCGCTGGAGCTGAGCGGCCATGACCGTATGGTGCAGACCGTTCGCGGCACGGGTTACCGTTTTTCGACCCGCTTCTAATCATTGACTGGAGTGTGACGCGTGCTGGAACGGCTGTCATGGAAAAGGCTGGTCTTAGAGCTGTTTTTAAGCTGTATCCCGGCGCTGGTGCTTGGAGCGATGTTTGGCTATCTGCCGTGGTTTTTGCTGGCCTCGGTCACTGGATTACTGATCTGGCACTTCTGGAATCTGCTCCAGCTCTCCTGGTGGCTGTGGGTGGATCGCAGTATGACCCCGCCTCCGGGGCACGGCAGCTGGGAGCCACTGCTCTATGGTCTGCACCAGATGCAGCTGCGCAACAAAAAGCGCCGTCGCGAGCTGGGTAGCCTGATCAAACGCTTTCGCAGCGGCGCAGAGTCACTGCCGGATGCGGTGGTGCTTACCACCGAAGAGGGGGTGATCTTCTGGTGTAACGGCCTTGCCCAGCAGCTGCTGGGGCTGCGCTGGCCGGACGATAACGGCCAGAATATCCTCAACCTGCTGCGCTACCCCGAATTTACTCAGTATCTTAAACAGCAGACCTTCACTAAACCGCTCAACCTGGTGCTGAACAACGGACGGCATCTGGAGATCCGCGTCATGCCCTACAGCGAGCAGCAGCTGCTGATGGTCGCCCGCGACGTGACCCAGATGCACCAGCTGGAAGGGGCGCGACGCAACTTCTTTGCTAACGTCAGTCATGAGCTGCGCACGCCGCTGACGGTATTGCAGGGCTACCTGGAGATGATGCAGGAGCAGACCCTGGCCGGGGCGACGCGGGAAAAGGCGCTGCATACCATGCGGGAGCAGACCTCGCGCATGGAAGGCCTGGTCAAACAGCTGCTCACCCTGTCAAAAATTGAGGCCTCTCCGATCCATACCCCGAATGAAGTCATTGATGTGCCAATGATGCTGCGGGTGGTTGAGCGCGAAGCGCAGACCCTGAGCCAGCAGCAGCAAACCCTTGAGTTTCATGTCGACAGTTCCCTGAAGGTGTTGGGCAGCGATGAGCAGATGCGCAGCGCCATCTCTAACCTGGTCTATAACGCGGTAAACCATACTCCGCCCGCCACGCACATCGTCGTCAGCTGGCAGCGGGTCGCGAACGGCGTAGAGTTCAGCGTTGAGGATAACGGACCGGGTATCGCCGCCGAACATATTCCACGCCTGACCGAGCGCTTCTACCGCGTCGATAAGGCGCGGTCCCGCCAGACCGGCGGCAGCGGGCTGGGGCTGGCGATCGTTAAGCATGCGGTCAACCATCATGACAGCCGTCTGGAGATTACCAGCGAGCCGGGCAAAGGCACCCGATTTAGCTTCACGCTGCCGGAAAGGCTCATTGCCAAAAGCAGCGAGTAGCGCTCTTCCTGTCAGTATAACTTTCCACAGGCCGCAAAATGCGGCCTGTTTGCTTTGCACCATTCAGCACAGCACCTCTTTTTCTGCGGCTGCTGCTTTTTTGTTCGCATGTTTAGCCATGTGTTTTTCTTATAATTAGCGTTTTATGCTGGTTATTCATGTCAGCGTGCGATAAGCATCTGGTTTTGCGATCCCATCTTGCCTTTAAACGTTATAAGCGTTTAAATTGCGCCCCTGTCGATGACAGACAGGCTGGATTTGCGTGGTAAATCGAAAAACTATTCTCCGCCACGCCCGGTGGGAAGCATATCCCGCTGGAATCTAATGATATTGCCGCTGTATTGTCCCGTAGGGGCTGGCGAAAAAATCAACACGTTCAACACCACATCCACAGGCAGTTAATACATATGACCCATCGTTTAAAACCACGAGATATCGTTGCTCTGGGCTTTATGACATTCGCGTTGTTCGTCGGCGCGGGTAACATCATTTTTCCGCCAATGGTCGGTTTGCAGGCGGGTGAACACGTCTGGACGGCGGCCTTTGGTTTCCTGATCACCGCGGTTGGTCTGCCGGTGCTAACGGTTATCGCCCTGGCAAAAGTGGGTGGCGGTGTGGATAGCCTTAGCGCGCCGATTGGTAAAGTAGCCGGTGTGCTGCTGGCCACCGTCTGCTACCTGGCCGTCGGCCCGCTGTTTGCGACTCCGCGTACCGCGACCGTCTCGTTCGAAGTGGGGATCGCCCCGCTGACCGGCGACGGCGCGATGCCGCTGTTTATCTACAGCCTGGTCTACTTTGCCATCGTTATTCTGGTCTCGCTCTATCCGGGCAAGCTGCTGGATACGGTAGGTAACTTCCTTGCGCCGATGAAGATCGTCGCGCTGGTGGTGCTCTCAGTGGCCGCTATCGTTTGGCCAGCTGGCCCGATTAGCCACGCGATGGAGGCCTATGAGCACGCCTCGTTCTCCAACGGTTTTGTTAACGGCTACCTGACCATGGATACCCTCGGCGCGATGGTGTTCGGTATCGTGATCGTCAACGCGGCCCGCTCTCGCGGCGTCAGCGATGCGCGTCTGCTGACCCGTTACACCGTGCTGGCTGGCGTGATGGCGGGCGTAGGCCTGACCCTGCTCTATCTGGCTCTGTTCCGCCTCGGCTCCGACAGCGCTTCGCTGGTCGATCAGTCGGCAAACGGCGCGGCTATCCTGCATGCCTACGTGCAGCACACCTTCGGCGGCGCAGGCAGTATGATGCTGGCGGTACTGATCTTCCTGGCGTGCCTGGTCACCGCCGTAGGCCTGACCTGCGCCTGCGCCGAGTTCTTTGCCCAGTACGTGCCGCTCTCTTACCGCACGCTGGTGTTTATCCTCGGTGGCTTCTCCATGGTGGTCTCGAACCTTGGCCTGAGCCATCTGATCCAGCTCTCTATCCCGGTGCTGACGGCGATCTATCCGCCCTGTATCGCCCTGGTGGTATTAAGCTTTACCCGCAACTGGTGGCATAATTCGTCCCGCGTGATTGCGCCAGCCATGTTTGTAAGTCTGGTCTTCGGCGTGATGGACGGCATTAAAGCGTCGGCGTTTGGCGGCATCCTGCCGGCCTGGACCACGCGTCTGCCGCTGGCCGAGCAGGGTCTGGCATGGTTAATGCCGACCGTCGTCATGGCGGTGCTGGCAATCTGCTGGGATCGCATGGCGGGGCGTCAGGAAACTTCCAGCGCACATTAATTTACGGTTGCGTCTTTAACCACGGGGCTTACAATCCCGTGGTTTTTTTATTTTTAAACGGCAGTGGAAACGATGGAAAGTACGAACAAGCTAAAGCGGGGATTAAGCACCCGGCACATCCGCTTTATGGCGCTCGGCTCGGCAATTGGTACCGGGCTGTTTTATGGCTCGGCAGACGCCATCAAGATGGCCGGTCCCAGCGTGCTGCTGGCCTATATTATCGGCGGCGCGGCGGCCTACATTATTATGCGCGCCCTCGGTGAGATGTCGGTGCACAACCCCTCCGCCAGCTCGTTTTCGCGCTACGCCCAGGAGAACCTCGGGCCACTGGCGGGGTATATCACCGGCTGGACCTACTGCTTTGAAATTCTGATTGTTGCCATCGCCGACGTCACCGCCTTCGGGATCTACATGAGCGTCTGGTTCCCCACGGTCCCGCACTGGATCTGGGTCCTGAGCGTGGTGATGATCATCTGCGCCGTCAACCTGATGAGCGTCCGGGTCTTCGGCGAGTTGGAGTTCTGGTTCTCCTTTTTCAAAGTAGCCACCATCATCATCATGATTGCCGCCGGTTTCGGCATCATCATCTGGGGCATCGGCAACGGTGGGCAGCCTACCGGCATCCATAACCTGTGGAGCAACGGCGGCTTCTTTAGCAACGGCTGGCTTGGCACGGTGATGGCGTTACAGATGGTGATGTTTGCCTACGGCGGCATTGAGATCATCGGCATCACCGCCGGTGAAGCCAAGGAGCCGGAGAAGTCGATTCCACGCGCCATCAACTCTGTCCCGCTGCGTATCCTGGTATTCTATGTGGGCACGCTGTTTGTCATCATGTCGATCTACCCATGGAACCAGGTGGGGACCCAGGGCAGCCCGTTCGTGCTGACTTTCCAGCATCTTGGGATCACCTTTGCCGCCAGCATCCTTAACTTTGTGGTGCTGACCGCTTCGCTTTCAGCCATTAACAGCGACGTGTTTGGCGTCGGGCGTATGCTGCACGGCATGGCGGAGCAGGGCAGCGCCCCGCAGATGTTCGCTAAAACCTCTCGCCGGGGCATCCCGTGGGTGACGGTGCTGGTGATGACCGTGGCGCTGCTGTTTGCCGCCTGGCTGAACTACATCATGCCGGAGAATATCTTCCTGGTGATCGCCTCCCTGGCGACCTTCGCCACGGTGTGGGTATGGATTATGATCCTGCTGTCGCAGATTGCTTTCCGTCGTCGTCTGTCGCCGGAAGAGGTCAAGGCGCTGAAGTTCAAGGTGCCGGGCGGAGTGCCTACGACGGTTGTCGGCGTGCTGTTCCTGGCCTTTATCATCGCCCTGATTGGCTACCACCCTGAGACCCGCATCTCGCTGTATGTCGGCTTCGCATGGATTGCCCTGCTGCTGGTGGGCTGGCTGTTTAAACGGGGGAAAGCAGTGGCGTAAACCGTTGCACATCGCATACTGTTCTCTGGCAGGGTTAACCTAAAGGAGAGCAGTTATGCTGAATGCCTGGCATCTTCCGGTCGCACCGTTTGTAAAACAGAGCAACGATAAACTACAGATTGTCCTGTGGCTGACCGGCGATGCGCTACCGCAGCGGGTGACCCTGCGTGCAGAACACGATAACGAAGAGACCTCAATCCGCATGCATCCGCTGCGCAGTGCGCCGAAGCCTGGCGTCACGGCCTGGCGGGCGGAGATCGACTTAACCACCGGACAGCCGCGCCGCCGCTACAGCTTTAAGCTGCTGTGGGACGACCGCCAGATCTGGTTTACCCCGCAGGGCTTTAGCCGCTTTCCTCCCGCCCGGCTGGAGCAGTTCGCCGTTGACGCACCGGATAGCGGGCCGCAGTGGGTGGCCGATCAGGTCTTCTACCAGATTTTCATCGACCGCTTTGCCCGCAGCCTGCCGCGCGAATCCAGTCAGGACAACCTCTATTATCATCACGCCGCCGGACAGAACATTGAGCTGCGCAACTGGGACGATCCGGTTACCGCCCACGCGGGCGGCTCGACCTTCTACGGCGGCGATCTCGACGGCATCAGCGAAAAACTGCCGTATCTGAAAAAGCTGGGCGTCACCTCGCTCTACCTGAACCCGGTCTTTACCGCCCCCAGCGTGCATAAATACGATACCGAAGATTATCGCCACGTCGACCCGCAGTTTGGCGGCGATGGGGCGCTGCTGCGCCTGCGGGAGAACACGCGCCGGGAGGGGTGCCGCCTGCTGCTGGACGGCGTCTTCAACCACAGCGGGGACTCCCACGCCTGGTTTGACCGCCACAATCGCGGCACCACCGGCGCCTGCCATAACCCGGCATCCCCCTGGCGGTCGTGGTACAGCTTCTCCGCTGAGGGACGGGCGCTGGACTGGCTGGGCTATCCGAGCCTGCCGAAGCTGGACTATCAGGATCCCTCTCTGGTAGATGAAATCTACCGGGGTGAGGAGAGCATTGTACGCCACTGGCTGAAGGCCCCGTGGAGCATGGACGGCTGGCGGCTTGATGTGGTGCATATGCTGGGCGAGGCGGGCGGGGCGCGCAACAATCTCCTGCACGTCACCGGCATCAGCCAGGCGGCAAAAGAGACTAACCCAGACGCCTATATCGTCGGAGAGCACTTTGGCGACGCCCGCCAGTGGCTGCAGGCTGACGCCGAAGATGCTGCCATGAACTACCGGGGCTTTACCGTGCCGGTATGGGGCTTTCTGGCCAATACCGACATCTCCTACGATCCGCAGCATATCGATGCGCAAACCTGCGTGGCGTGGATGAACAACTACCGCGCTGGCCTGTCGCACCAGCAGCAGCTGCGCATGTTTAACCAGCTCGACAGCCACGACACCGCCCGCTTTATCTCCCTGCTGGGTAAACAGGTGGAGCGGATGCCGCTGGGCGTGGTCTGGCTCTTTACCTGGCCGGGCGTGCCCTGCATCTACTACGGGGATGAAGTGGGGCTGGACGGCAACAACGATCCCTTCTGCCGTAAGACCTTCCCTTGGGACAAGAACAAACAGGATGCCACGCTGTTTGCGCTTTATCAGCAGATGGCGACGCTGCGCAAGAAAAGCCGCGCGCTGCGTTACGGCGGCTGTCAGGTAGTGAGTGCGGAAGGCGATGTGGTGGTGTTTGTGCGCGTTTACCAACATGAACGCGTGCTGGTGGCGATCAACCGCGGCGAGGCCTGCGAGGTGGTACTCAGCGAGGTGCCGCTGCTGGATGTCCCTGCCTGGCAGTGCAAAGTGGGCACCGGCACCATTGAGGATAATGTGCTGTCGCTCCCGGCGGTCTCCGCCACGCTTTGGCGCAATCGCTGACCCTGTTGCAACATTTTTACCAGTATTGAAAAGAAATGTAATATCCTTTCGGGAGTGATCACCGAACCGAAGGTAAAACCATGGATGAGCTTTTGCTGGTTGCCGGTCTTGTTCTCTTTCTCGCCCTGATCGTCGCCCCTGCGCTGGCGATCGGAGCATGGCGAAAAAGCAGCGATACGCAGCGGGAGCTGGGCATATTGCGTGAACGGCTGACGGCGCTGGAGCAGCAGCTGGCGGGGCAGGTGAGTGCACCTTCCCCGCAACCGTTGTCTGATGAGATAGCGGAGCCGGAACCTGCTCCTGTCAGTGTGCCTGCGGCAGAACACCCCATCGTCGATCCCTGGGCTGCGCAAACGGCGTTGCCTGAGCCGGTCGCCGTCACCGAGGCGGCGACCAGCACCCCCCTGGCCGATGAACCGCGCGGCGGCATGATCTCCTCGCTGGTCAGCTGGTTTATGCGTGGTAACCCGCTGGCGAAACTCGGCATTCTGTTGCTGTTCTTCGGGCTGGCGTTTTTGTTTCGCTATTCCGTCGAGCGCGATCTGTTCCCGCTGGAGCTGCGCCTCTGCGTGGCAGCATTGGCGGCGGTGGTGCTGCTGGCGCTCGGCTGGCGACTGCGCCACAAACAGCCGGTGTATGCGCTGATTTTGCAGGGCGGTGCTACCGGCGTGCTCTACCTCACGGTATTTGGCGCGTTCCGCCTCTGGCAAATGCTGCCGATGACGCTGGCGTTTGCCTTGCTGCTGCTGATCTGTGCGGTAAGCGTCGGGCTGGCGGTATTGCAGCGCGCCTTAAGTCTCGCCATGCTCGCCAGCCTCGGTGGTTATCTCGCGCCGTTGCTGCTCTCTACCGGCGGCGGCAGCCATATCGGGCTGTTTTCATTCTATCTGCTGCTCTCCTGCGGCATTCTCGCCATCAGCGTCTGGCAGCACTGGCGGGTGCTTAATCTGCTTGGCCTGCTATTTACCTTTGGCGTCGGTGTGGTATGGGGACTTTATAGCTACCAGCCTGCGTTTTACCTCAGCTGCCAGCTGTTCCTGATCGCCAATATCGTGCTGTTTGGCGTGCTGAGCGTTGGGCTGTCGCTGCGCGCGCAGGGCAGCGGCAAACGCATTATTGACGGTGTGCTGCTGTTCGCCCCGCCGCTGATCGGTTTTGGCATGCAGTACGTCCTCACGCAGGATTTCACCTTTGGCCCGGCGTTTTCCGCGCTCGGGTTTGGCGCGTTTTATCTGCTGCTGGCGTGGCTGGTGCTGCGGCGTAAACCCGAACTCGGGCGGCCGCTGGTGCTGGCCGCGCTGGCGCTGGGCGGGGCGTTTGTCACGCTGGCGATCCCGCTGGCGCTTTCTGCACGCTGGACGTCGATGGCCTGGGCGCTGGAAGGACTGGGCATTCTCTGGCTTGGCGTACAGCAACAGCAACGGCGGATGAGCTACAGCGGCACCGGTCTACTGCTGCTGGCGGTGGGCAGCGCGCAGTGGGCGATGCAGGATATGCTGCCAGCGCTGTCGCAACTGATGATTTTTGCGGTGCTGAGCCTGACGTGGATCGCCGCCGCCTGGCTGTGGCGCGGCCTGAACATGCAGGGCAGCTATGGCCTGCTGGCGGGCGGCATTATCTTCTGGCTACTGGCCCTGCACGGGCTGTCGGCGCTGACCTTAAGCCGGTGGATGAACGATCTGCCGGGCCTGCTGACGCTCACCGCCCTGAGCGTCCATGGCTGGCGGTGGGCGGCGAAAAGGTTTCGCTGGCGCGCGTTCAGCTATAGCGTCTGGCTGCTGTGGCCTTTGATGCTGGCGACGCTGGTCTGGCAGATCGCCGCCCAGGGCGCGATCTTCAGCGCTGGCTGGCAAAATCTCGCCTGGGGTGTTGCGCTACCCTCCGCGTTCTGGTTGCTATATCAACAGCGCACGCCGCCTGTGCCTTATCTTTCACAGGGAGTGCACCTGTCGCTGTTCTGGATGATTGTCACCGCGCTGGCGGCAGAGCTGTGGTGGTATATCGATACGCTGTCGTGGGGCATGTTCCCGTGGCAGGCGGGGCTGGCGATGACGTCGGCGGCAGCGACGATCTTGCTGGTGCGCGCCGGGCTGAAACGTTCGTTGTGGCCGCTACGCGTCTGGCCGCAGTGGTACGGCACGCTGGCGCTGGCCCCCATGGGCCTCTTCCTGCTGGTGATGCTGCTGCTGACCAATATCGATGATGGCGTGGTGATGGGGCAGGGCTACCGGCCGTTGCTTAATCCGCTGGAAGAGGGTGCCGCCTTTGCCTTAATGGCGCTACTTGCGCTGGCGCGGTTGTGCGCCCGCTATTGCCCCGCGCAGGGACGTGAGATCCATAAACGTGTGCCGCTGCTGCTGGCAGGGCTTGCCTTCTGGTGGCTAAACGGCCTGCTGTTGCGCAGCCTTGCGTGGTATGGCGGGATCGACTGGTCGATAAGCGCGCTGTGGTCGTCCCGGCTGGTACAGACCTGTTTTGCGCTGTTCTGGATGCTGGTGGCGCTGCTGGTGATGCTGCGTGCCGCCAGGCAGTTATCGCGGCGTGAATGGCTGTGCGGCGCAGCGCTACTTGGGGTGGTGATTGTGAAACTGATGCTGGTAGACAGCGCTGGCGGCGGCGGACTGGCCCGTGCGGTTGCCTTTATCGGCGTGGCGGTACTGGTGCTGATCGTAGGCTATTTCTCACCGCTGCCGCCTCGGGTACAACAGACGCATAACGAGGAACAAGGATAATGACGATCGTCAGAAGGATACTTTTTTGTGCGTTGCTCGGCGCGGCGCTGCCGGCCTGGAGCCAGGACGCCACCCCGGAAACGCCGCAGGATTATGCCTGGGGTGCGGCGCTGGCGACGACGTCAGCGTCACCGCTGTATCAGGTGAGGCTGCCGGAGCGTATTTATACTGACAGCGTTGCACCCGATCTGCGCGATGTGCGGGTCTTCAATCAGCAGGGGCACACGGTGCCTTTTACGCTGATCCCGGCGGTGCAGAAACAGACGCCGCCGCGCACGCTACCGCTGCGCCTGTTCGCCCTCGAACCGGTGCCGGATAATAGTGCCGCGTCAGAAAATTTGTGGCTGCGTTCGCAGGACGGCATTGAAATCCGCCTTGATGGCGAAGGCAAAAAGAGGGTGAGTAAAAGCTACCTGTTAACCCTGCCTGAAACGCAAAAAGACGAATTTCCGCTGTCGCAGCTGAAGCTGACATGGAACGCCGTACCTGCTAACTGGCAGGCACGGACAGATGTGTACGTCAGCAGCGATCTGAAAAACTGGACGCTGTATGGCCGCGATATGCCGCTGATGGATCTGACCTCCGGCAGCGACCACCTGCTGCTGAATACCCTGGATTTCACTGCCTCAGTCTATCCGACGGAGATGCGTTATGTTCTGGTGGTGTTCAATGATGCCGCGCATGCGCCGACGCTGACCGGCGCGACGGCTGTGGAGCAGATTTACAGCGATACGGCGGTAAATATCCCTCTAAACGCGGCGGCGAAAACGGTCTCTTCGTCGGTGCAGGAGTTCTCCTGGCAACAGCCACAGCCGCTGGTGTCAGTGGTGATCGAAGCTCGGCAAGGGCGCGTGCTGCCGCTGGCGATCGAGTACCGCAGCGAGGCAAAGGCCGCATGGCAGCCGCTGGCGAAAAGCGTAATTTATCAACTGAACGGTCACTCCTCTGAGCCGCTGCCCACTGGCGGGATGGTGCAGGCGATCCGCGTGACGGCGGTTAACGGCCAGCTTGAGGGTGGCATCGCCCAGGTGACCGGCGAGCGCGCCAGCCAGACGCTGATCTTCAACGCCCAGGGCAAAGGGCCGTTTTTACTGGCATGGGGTAATGGTGCCGCGCAACCGCAGGCAATGGATGTCGATATGCTGGTACCCGCCGCGCTGCGCCAGGCAAACGCAGATATACCGTACGCGTTGGTAGAGGATCGCATTGTGCTTGGAGGTGATGCACGGTTGACGGCAGTGGATCCGGCGTTGCAGCAAAGCCAGTGGAAGAAAATGCTGGTGTGGGCGGCGCTGGTGCTGGGCGTGCTGGTGCTGGTCTGGGTGGGGCTGGGCATCTGGCGCGAAGTGCGGCAGAAGTCAGCATAAAAATGCCGGGCGGCAGTGACGCCTTGCCCGGCCGGGAGTCTGTGAAGCAATAGCAGGCCTGGTAAGCGCAGCGCCACCAGGCAACACGGCTTACAGGCTGGTGAGGTGTTCGCTGAGGAACTTCGCTACGCCATCTGGAGAGGCGTTCATCCCCTCTTTACCTTTTTCCCACTGGGCAGGGCACACTTCGCCGTGCTCTTCGTGGAACTGTAATGCGTCAACCATACGCAGCATTTCGTCGATGTTACGGCCTAAAGGCAGATCGTTCACTACCTGATGGCGCACGATGCCCGCTTTATCGATCAGGAAGGAGCCGCGCAGGGCGACGCCCTCATCCGGATGCTCAATGCCGTAGGCTTTCTGCACTTCGCGTTTGATATCCGCCACCATGGCGTACTTCACCGGACCGATACCGCCCTTTTCGACTGGGGTATTACGCCAGGCGTTGTGGACAAATTCAGAGTCAAATGAGACGCCAACCACTTCGACGCCGCGCTGCTGGAACTCTTCGTAGCGTTTATCGAAAGCGATCAGCTCAGACGGGCAGACGAAGGTAAAGTCCATCGGCCAGAAGAAGAGAACGGTGGCTTTGCCTGCGGTGTGCTGTTTGAAGTTAAATTTCTCAACGATTTCACCGCTGCCTAATACCGCTGCGGCGGTAAAGTCCGGGGCCGGACGCGTGACCAGAACCATATTAAATCTCCTTTTAATAATCAGGTTATTTAGCGCAACGCGGCCAGTATAAAAGGGCGTAAAGAGAACGCAATGCTTAAAGCTGCTTATTTTGCGCCTGATCCATCATGCGCGGATAGAACTGCCAGAACAGCGTCTCCAGCGCCGGATAGTGGGCATCCAGATCGTGCCAGGAGTCACGCAGGGCGTCGAGGCGGGGACGGCGATTTGCCATACCGTTTAGCACCCGCTGGATAAACGCCATCTCGCCATAGCGTTCCAGCCAGTTTTCCGACCACAGGTAGTTATTGAGGTTAACGAACTGCGGCGGCGATTCCGGCAGAATGGTCGCTACCTGCGCGCGGGCGTAGCGGACAAATGCTGGCAGCGGCTGCTCGGGGGAGATCTGCGCCCAGTGGCGGGAGAGGAAGTGATCCCACATGACGTCCAGCGTAATGGGCGCGACGCGGCGGGTCTCTGCACGAAACCAGGCCTTGGCCTCGCGGACCTCCGGCAGCCCGTCGGTGAGCACATCCACGCGGCGGTGCATACGAATGCCCTCTACCACCTCGTTAGCGTAGGTGCCGTCGGGGTTACCGCGAACAAAATCGGCCAGCAGGTTGCCAGGCAGAGAACTGCCGGAAAGGTGTGCCAGGTGTAAATGAGCAAGAAAATTCATCGTCTATTCTTTATCCACAGGCGGGTAACGGTTGCAGGGAGCACGCCCCGGCACTAGACTACCCGCCTCTTAATTATGTCTTGAGTTAGCGTCATGCGTGTTGCCGATTTTTCCTTTGAACTACCTGAATCCCTGATTGCCCACTATCCGCAGCCTGAGCGTAGCAGCTGTCGTTTGCTGTCGCTTGACGGGCCGACGGGGGCGCTGACGCATGGTACTTTCACCGATCTGCTCGATAAGCTCAACCCGGGCGATCTGCTGGTGTTTAACAATACCCGCGTCATCCCGGCCCGTCTGTTTGGCCGTAAAGCCAGCGGCGGCAAGATTGAAGTGCTGGTCGAACGCATGCTCGATGATAAACGTATTCTGGCACATATTCGCGCCTCTAAAGCGCCGAAGCCGGGGGCAGGGCTGCTGCTGGGTGACGATGAGAGCATCCAGGCCACCATGGTAGCGCGTCACGATGCGCTGTTTGAGGTGGAGTTTAACGACGCGCGCCCGGTGCTGGATATCCTCAACGCCATCGGCCATATGCCGCTGCCGCCCTATATCGACCGTCCGGATGAAGACGCCGACCGGGAGTTGTACCAGACCGTCTACAGCGAAAAACCAGGTGCGGTTGCCGCCCCGACAGCGGGCCTGCACTTCGACGAGCCGCTGCTGGCCGCGCTGCGCGAGAAAGGCATTGAACAGGCCTTTGTCACCCTGCACGTAGGCGCGGGGACCTTCCAGCCGGTGCGCGTCGACAGCATTGAAGACCACATCATGCACTCGGAGTATGCCGAAGTGCCGCAGGAGGTGGTTGACGCCGTGCTGGCCGCAAAAGCGCGCGGCAACCGGGTGATCGCCGTGGGAACAACCTCCGTACGCTCGCTGGAGAGCGCGGCCCAGGCGGCGAAGAGCGATCTTATCGAACCCTTCTTTGGCGATACGCAGATCTTTATCTACCCGGGCTATCAGTACAAGGTGATTGACGCGCTGGTGACCAACTTCCACCTGCCGGAGTCGACGCTGATTATGCTGGTGTCGGCATTTGCGGGGTATCAGCATACGATGAATGCCTATCACGCTGCCGTAGAAGAGAAATATCGCTTTTTTAGCTACGGCGACGCGATGTTTATCACGTACAATCCTTCCGCTATTGATGAGCGTGTCGGGGAATAACTCCGCGACACCGGTTTAAACGTCAGACTGTTTTTCTGATGCTGGAGAGTTAAGTGAAATTTGAACTTGATACCACCGACGGTCGCGCGCGTCGCGGCCGCCTGGTGTTCGATCGTGGCGTCGTTGAGACGCCTGCTTTTATGCCCGTGGGTACCTACGGCACGGTAAAAGGCATGACCCCGGAAGAGGTTGAAGCCACCGGCGCACAGATCCTCCTCGGTAACACCTTCCACCTCTGGCTGCGTCCTGGCCAGGAGATCATGAAGCTGCACGGCGATCTGCACGACTTTATGCAGTGGAAAGGGCCGATTCTCACCGACTCCGGCGGCTTCCAGGTCTTTAGCCTCGGCGATATCCGTAAAATCACCGAAGCGGGCGTGCATTTCCGCAACCCAATCAATGGCGATCCGATCTTCCTCGATCCGGAAAAATCGATGGAGATCCAGTACGATCTCGGATCTGACATCGTGATGATCTTCGACGAGTGCACGCCGTACCCCGCCGACTGGGACTACGCCAAGCGCTCAATGGAGATGTCCCTGCGCTGGGCGCAGCGCAGCCGCGATCGCTTCGACTCGCTGGGCAACAAAAACGCGCTGTTCGGGATTATCCAGGGCAGCGTTTACGAAGATTTACGCGATATCTCGGTCAAGGGTCTGGTGGAGATAGGCTTTGATGGCTACGCTGTCGGCGGTTTGGCTGTCGGTGAGCCGAAGGAAGATATGCACCGCATTCTGGAGCATGTCTGCCCGCAGATCCCGGCAGATAAGCCACGTTACCTGATGGGCGTAGGGAAGCCGGAAGATCTGGTCGAGGGCGTGCGTCGCGGCATCGATATGTTCGACTGCGTCATGCCAACGCGTAACGCGCGTAACGGTCACCTGTTCGTGACCGAGGGCGTCGTAAAAATCCGTAATGCGAAGTACAAAAGTGACACCTCGCCGCTGGATCCCGAGTGTGATTGCTATACGTGTCGCAATTATTCACGTGCTTACTTGCATCATCTTGACCGTTGCAACGAAATATTGGGCGCGCGCCTCAATACCATTCATAACCTGCGTCACTATCAGCGCTTAATGGCTGGTTTACGTAAGGCTATCGAAGAGGGTAAATTAGAGAGCTTCGTGACCGATTTCTATGAACGTCAGGGTCGACCGGTTCCACCTTTGAACGTTGATTAATTTTAATAATGAGGGAATTTAAATGAGCTTTTTTATTTCTGATGCTGTAGCGGCAACAGGTGCACCGGCGCAGGGTAGCCCGATGTCTCTGATCCTGATGCTGGTCGTCTTCGGTCTGATCTTCTACTTCATGATCCTGCGCCCGCAGCAGAAACGCACCAAAGATCACAAAAAGCTGATGGACTCCATCGCCAAAGGTGATGAAGTGCTGACTAACGGTGGTCTGGTTGGCCGCGTAACCAAAGTAGCGGAAACCGGCTACATTGCTATCGCGCTGAACGACACCACTGAAGTGGTTATCAAACGTGACTTCGTAGCTGCCGTTCTGCCGAAAGGCACCATGAAGGCGCTGTAATCTACTGTTTTCCCAAAGGGAACTGCCGTGTTAAACCGTTATCCTTTGTGGAAGTACATTATGCTGGTCGTCGTCATTGTCGTCGGCCTGCTTTACGCACTTCCCAACCTGTATGGTGAGGATCCGGCTGTTCAAATCACTGGCGCGCGCGGCGTCGCCGCCAGTGAGCAAACGCTGATCCAGGTCCAGAATACTTTACAAGAACAAAAAATCACCGCTAAGTCTGTGGCACTGGAAGAGGGTGCGATCCTTGCCCGCTTTGACTCCACCGATACGCAGCTGCGCGCCCGTGAGGCGATGATGAGCGTATTGGGCGATAAGTACGTTGTGGCGCTGAACCTTGCTCCGGCTACCCCGCGCTGGCTCTCCATGCTGAAAGCGGAGCCGATGAAACTCGGCCTCGACCTGCGTGGGGGCGTGCACTTCCTGATGGAAGTGGATATGGACACCGCGCTCGGCAAGCTCCAGGAGCAGAACATGGACAGCCTGCGCAGCGATCTGCGCGAGAAGGGCATTGCCTACACCAACGTGCGTAAAGAAGATAACTACGGCATGAGCATCGTGTTCCGCGACAGCGCGGCACGTGACGCAGCCATCTCTTATCTGACTCCGCGCCACCGCGATCTGGTTATCAACACCCAGGGCGGCAACGCGCTGCGTGCGGTAATGACCGATGCACGCCTGAGCGAAGCCCGCGAGTACGCGGTGCAGCAGAACATCAACATTCTGCGCAACCGTGTTAACCAGCTGGGCGTTGCTGAGCCGCTGGTGCAGCGTCAGGGCGCTGACCGTATCGTCGTCGAGCTGCCGGGTATTCAGGACACCGCGCGCGCGAAAGAGATTCTGGGCGCAACCGCCACGCTGGAGTTCCGTCTGGTTAATACCAACGCGGACAGCTCCGCAGCTTCATCAGGCCGCGTGCCGGGCGACTCGGAAGTGAAGCAGATGCGCGAAGGGCAGCCGGTTGTGCTGTACAAACGCGTTATTCTGACCGGGGATCACATCACCGACTCCACCTCCAGCCAGGATGAGTACAATCAGCCACAGGTTAACATCTCGCTGGATAGCGCCGGTGGTAACATCATGTCTAACTTCACCAAGGACAACATCGGCAAGCCGATGGCGACCCTGTTTGTGGAGTACAAGGACAGCGGTAAGAAAGATGCTAACGGTCGCGCCGTGCTGGTGAAGCAGGAAGAGGTGATTAACATCGCCAACATCCAGTCTCGCCTCGGCAACAGCTTCCGCATCACTGGCATCAACAACCCGAACGAAGCGCGTCAGCTCTCGCTGCTGCTGCGTGCGGGCGCGCTGATTGCCCCGATCCAGATCGTTGAAGAGCGTACCATCGGTCCAACCCTTGGGATGCAGAACATTCAGCAGGGTCTGGAAGCCTGTCTGGCAGGCCTCGCTGCCTCCATCATCTTCATGATCTTCTTCTATAAGAAGTTTGGTCTGATTGCCACCTCTGCGCTCATTGCCAACCTGGTGCTGATCGTCGGCGTGATGTCTCTGCTGCCGGGGGCAACCCTGACCATGCCGGGTATCGCGGGGATCGTCTTAACCCTTGCGGTGGCGGTGGATGCGAACGTGCTGATCAACGAACGTATCAAAGAGGAGTTGAGCAACGGCCGTTCGGTACAGCAGGCGATCGACGAAGGCTACAAAGGCGCGTTTAGCTCCATCTTTGATGCCAACGTTACGACGCTTATCAAGGTCATCATCCTGTATGCCGTAGGCACCGGGGCAATTAAAGGCTTTGCGATTACTACCGGTATCGGTGTGGCGACGTCAATGTTTACCGCCATCGTCGGTACACGTGCCATCGTAAACCTGTTGTACGGCGGCAAACGCATCAACAAGCTGTCTATCTGAGGAGTGCGTTGTGGCACAGGAATATACTGTTGAACAATTGAACCACGGGCGTAAAGTCTATGACTTTATGCGCTGGGATTACTGGGCTTTCGGCATCTCCGGGTTTCTGCTGATCCTGTCGATTATCATTATCGGCGTGCGCGGCTTTAACTGGGGTCTCGACTTCACCGGCGGTACGGTCATTGAAATCTCGCTGGAAAAACCGGCCGATATGGACATGATGCGTGACGCGCTGCAGAAAGCCGGTTTTGAAGATCCGCTGTTGCAGAACTTCGGCAGCAGCCGTGACGTGATGGTGCGCATGCCGCCTGCCGAAGGGGCAACCGGTGGTCAGGCGCTGGGCAGCAAAGTGGTGAGCGTCATTAACGAGGCCACCAGCCAGAACGCGGCGGTAAAACGCATCGAGTTCGTGGGGCCAAGCGTCGGTGCTGATCTGGCACAGAACGGCGCGATGGCGCTGCTGGTGGCGCTGATCTCTATCCTGGTTTACGTCGGCTTCCGCTTTGAGTGGCGTCTGGCGGCGGGGGTGGTTATTTCACTGGCGCACGACGTGATCATTACCATGGGCGTGCTGTCGCTGTTCCAGATCGAAGTGGATCTGACCATCGTGGCATCGCTGATGTCCGTTATCGGCTACTCGCTGAACGACAGCATCGTGGTTTCCGACCGTATTCGTGAGAACTTCCGCAAAATCCGTCGCGGGACGCCTTACGAGATCTTTAACGTGTCGCTGACCCAGACGCTGCACCGTACCTTGATCACCTCAGGCACCACCTTAGTGGTGATCCTGATGCTCTACCTCTTCGGTGGCGCAATGCTGCAGGGCTTCTCGCTGACCATGCTGATCGGTGTTTCCATCGGTACGGCATCGTCCATCTACGTGGCCTCGGCGCTGGCGCTGAAGCTTGGGATGAAGCGTGAGCATCTGCTGCAACAGAAGGTAGAGAAAGAGGGGGCGGATCAGCCGTCAATTCTGCCGTAATACATCGTCTTTAGCGTTATCGAAGTCCCGGTCAATTGACCGGGATTTTTTTTGCCCGCTCCTGACAAACACTCCTGACAGTATGCTGTCAGGAGCCCTGTCGTAGACTCTTTCCGAACCCAAACAACAGGCAGGAGGAAGTATGAAAAGCGTAATTAACTGGTTTGAGATCCCGGTCGCTGATATGCAGCGCGCCATCAAATTTTATGAGCCAGTGATGCAGGTTGCGCTCAAACGCGAGAAAATGGATGTCGCAGAGCTGGCCATTTTCCCGCATGAAGACCCGGCAACCGGCGGCGCGCTGGCTAAGTTTGACGGTATTATACCCTCGCCGCAGGGCGCTATTATCTACCTGCACACTGACAGTCTGGCGGCCACGCTCGATAGAGTCGCCTCGGCGGGCGGTGAGTGTGTATTTGGCCCGCTGGCGCTGCCAAACGGTATTGGTACTATCGCCCTGTTTACCGACAGCGAAGGTAATCGTGTCGGCCTCCATCAACCCGCCTAAGAGCTGAGAAGAACATGACCCGACGCGCTGACCGTTTGTTTCAGATTGTGCAAATCCTGCGAGGAAGACGTCTGACAACGGCAGCGCATCTGGCGGACAGGCTGGCCGTGTCCGAGCGCACGGTTTATCGCGATATCCGCGATCTGTCGCTTTCTGGCGTGCCGGTAGAGGGCGAAGCGGGAAGTGGATACCGGTTGATGTCAGGGTTTGACCTGCCGCCGCTGATGCTGACCAACAAAGAGTCCGAGGCGCTGATAGTGGCGATTCGCCTGCTCAAAACCTGGGGCGGAGAGTCGTTATCTCGCGAGCTAGAGTCGGCTCAGGAGAAGGTGCTCGCTATACTGCCGGAGGAGAGCAGACGCAAGGCAGAGCAGACGCGTATCTATGCGCCGGATATTGCGCTTCAGCCCCACTCGCGCAGTGGCTTTGACGCGATCCATCAGGCTATTTCTACTCAGCGCGTGCTGAGGTTACATTATCGTGATGAGGCAGGGCAGCTCTCTTGCCGTGAGGTACAGCCACTTGGGCTGTTCTTCTGGGGGGAGCTCTGGCTGCTGGCTGCGTGGTGCGAACGGCGCGATGACTACCGCTGTTTCCGGCTCGACAGGTGTCTTAACATAGCGCTGATAGAGAGACGATTCAGCGAAAGTGCAGACAGATCGCTGTCGGATTTTTTGCGAAAAGTGAAGCAGTAAAAAGCCGGGTGGCGGCTTCGCCTTACCCGGCCTACATTCGGAGCCCAGGCCCGGTAAGCGCAGCGCCACCGGGCGGATCCGTACAGGTTAGAAGTTGTAACCTGCTACCAGGTAACCACCCCAGCCGGTAGAGCGGACGTTAAAGTTGCCGCTGCCGAAGTTCAGGCTCGCATCGTCATTCCACTGGCCGCCGTTGTGCCAGTAACGCGCCACCACCGAGTAGTGCCAGTGATCGTAGTTCAGGGCCAGAATGTGGCTGGAGGCGATAGAGTCGTTGGTACGCGCTTGCATGCCGTTCTGATCGCGGAAATCTTTGTCGCCCAGATCGGAACCCCAGTCAAAGTTGGTGAAGCCGATATAGCTCAGCTGGCCGCCCCACAGCTGGGTGATTGGCACAAAGTATTTCACCTTGAAGCGGTAGCCATCCCACTCGTTCTCGTTCGCCGCTTCGTAGTTCTGCCACTGGTATTTGGCATAGACGTTCAGGGAGAGGCTCATCGGTAGGCCGGTATCAATATCCGTACCCAGACCCATGTACCAGGTGCTCTGACGACCCGCTTCGTTACGACCCATGTCGTAGATGTAGTTGTTGGCGAAGTACCACTCTTTGAACGGACCAAATGCCAGGCTGGTATCGGTCAGCTTGTCGATTGAGAAGCGCGGTTCAATCTCCATAAACAGCGGGGAGCCGTGGTTCCAGATACCCTTCGCGGTGCTGTTGCCACCGAAGAAGACCGGCGCATCCATGTAGCCATAGAAATCAAACCAATCTTTCTTGGCGAACGCTTCGTACTCCAGGTAGGTATCGTTACGAATGGTCGGTCCGAAACGGGTATGGTAGCTGCCTACCACGTTAACGCTCTGATGCCACCAGTCGGAGACGAATTCGCTGTTGCTGGTTTCGGCCGCATTGACGGCGAAGGTGGAGGAGAGCGCAAGTGCCGCACCGGCGACGAGTAAAGTTTTTTTCATATGTATGCCACTGATTGAAGTCCCTGACGGGATCGAAAGAACGCTGTTGATGCTTTTCAAAATGTTTCGTATTTCTGCGGGCCTATTATAAGTTTCCCTGCTCACAAAAATATGTGTTGTTTCACATATCCAACATGTACGTAATCGATTGCGTTCACGTTTGCGTAGATAAAACGGGGCGATTGTACTGGCAATCTGCGGCATTGCCAATATTTGAGGTTTGTAAGAGGAGGTAAAAAGGTGTGAACGAGGCAAAAGGGCGACGCTGCGCCCTTACAGAAAGTAACGGAGTGTGACGTTACTGCATATTGGCTGGCTGAATGTCATGGATGCGGATAAAGCCAAGCTGCTCGGGGGTAATGCCGTTGAGCTGTAGCGGGACGCTGACGTCGCTCGGCGCGAGAGTGCTGGCCGGGGCGCTGATCAGCTGGTTCTGAACGTTAACTTCCTGCGGATTTTCAGTGGTGCCTTGAATCTGTCCCCACTCAACCGTGCCGCTAAAGGAGGGCAGGGGTGTGTTCGATTCACCCTGGATGAGCAGCGTCAGGCGCGTGCCGCTGGCGTTGGGGGCGATATCCTTCATGGACATCCGCAGCGTACCGAGCTGGCTCTTCAGGCGCGCCGGGGTATTGGCTCCCGGCAGCAGGTAGACGCCGCTCTCAGACCTGGCGTTCAGGCTGTTCTGCTGGGTGATCTTCACCGTCTCCTGATTGAGCTTGCTCATCTCTTTGTTGAGCGTGCTCACGCTCTGATGCAGCTGGCGCACCTCGCTCTGCTGGGCACAGGCGCTAAGGGTAAACAGGCTCCCCAGCAGGGCGAGCTTCAGATAACGTCTTGTCATGATAACGGTTTCCTTAAACGAGTTATTGCTAGTAAGGGTAGATCGTTCGGACACGCTTGCCATCGATCCTTTATCCCAAAAGTGCTGATGCCTTTGTTGTCGCGGCATATCAGGTTAAAATAGATTTCAGTTAATTTTATCTTCAGGACGCCGTATGCATTGCCCATTCTGTTTCGCCGTGGATACCAAAGTAATTGACTCTCGCCTGGTGGGCGAAGGCTCCTCCGTTCGTCGCCGCCGCCAGTGCCTGGTGTGCAACGAGCGTTTTACGACCTTCGAAGTGGCAGAGCTGGTGATGCCGCGGGTGGTGAAAAGCAACGAGGTCCGCGAGCCGTTTAACGAAGACAAATTACGCAGCGGCATGCTTAAAGCGCTGGAGAAACGCCCGGTCAGTGCTGACGACGTTGAGATGGCCCTTAACCATATCAAATCCCAGCTGCGGGCCACGGGGGAACGCGAGATCCCCAGCAAGATGATTGGCAACCTGGTGATGGAGCAGCTCAAGAAGCTCGATAAAGTAGCCTATATCCGCTTTGCCTCCGTCTACCGCAGCTTTGAAGATATCCGCGAATTCGGCGAAGAGATCGCCCGCTTACAGGACTAGGCTAATGCTGGATGATAAGCAGGACGACAAGCAGGACGAAATGTACATGGCCCGTGCGCTGAAGCTGGCACAGCGCGGGCGCTACACCACCCATCCTAATCCAAACGTGGGCTGCGTCATTGTGAAAAATGGCGAAATCGTCGGGGAAGGGTTTCACTTCCGTGCCGGCGAGCCGCACGCCGAGGTGCATGCCCTGCGCATGGCGGGGGAGCGTGCACGTGGTGCCACCGCCTACGTGACGCTGGAGCCATGCAGCCATCATGGCCGGACACCACCCTGCTGTGAGGCGTTGATTAACGCTGGCGTCGCCCGCGTGGTCGCAGCGATGCAGGATCCCAACCCGCAAGTGGCGGGGCGGGGGCTGTACCGTCTCTCTCAGGAGGGCGTTGAGGTCAGCCACGGTCTGATGATAAGCGAGGCGGAGCGGCTTAACCGCGGCTTCCTCAAGCGCATGCGTACCGGCTTCCCCTATATTCAACTTAAGCTCGGCGCGTCGCTGGACGGGCGCACGGCGATGGCGAACGGCGAGAGCCAGTGGATCACTTCGCCCGAGGCGCGCCGGGACGTTCAGCGCCTGCGCGCTGAGAGCCACGCGATATTAACCAGCAGCGCCACGGTGCTGGCGGACGATCCGGCTCTGACCGTCCGCTGGGACGAACTGGGTGCCGACACCCAGGCGCGCTATGCTCAGGCGGATCTGCGCCAGCCGGTGCGCATCGTTGTCGACAGCCATAACCGCGTGACGCCTGAGCATCGTCTTGTTCAGCAGCCGGGCGAAACCTGGTTTGCCCGCACCCGCGCCGACGAGCGCCCGTGGCCGGACGGCGTGCGCCAGATTCTGGTGCCTGAACATAACGGTCATCTCGATCTGGTCTCAATGATGATGCTGCTGGGACGCCAGCAGATAAACAGCATCTGGGTAGAGGCGGGCGCGCAGATGGCGGGCGCGCTGCTGCAGGCCGGGCTGGTGGACGAGCTGATTGTCTATCTGGCACCGAAGCTATTAGGCAGCGAGGCGCGCGGCCTCTGCGTTCTGCCAGGGCTTGAGAGCCTGGCGGCCGCGCCGCAGCTCAAGTTCACTGAAATACGTCAGGTAGGCCCGGATCTGTGCCTGCATCTGATCCCCGCGTAGTGCGCTCGTAAAAGGGAAGCAGTGCGTAAAATAGTATGATAAAATCCGCCCCCCTGCGGGGGCTATATGAGAACCCTAAGGTAAGTTTATGAACATTATTGAAGCTACTGTTGCTGCCCCGGACGCTCGCGTCGCCATCACCATTGCGCGTTTCAACAACTTCATCAACGACAGCCTGCTGGAAGGTGCTATCGACGCCCTGAAGCGTATCGGCCAGGTTAAAGATGAAAACATCACCGTTGTTTGGGTTCCAGGTGCTTATGAGCTGCCTCTGGCGGCGGGTGCGCTGGCAAAAACCGGTAAATACGATGCGATTATTGCGCTCGGCACGGTGATCCGTGGCGGTACGGCACACTTCGAATACGTCGCGGGCGGCGCAAGCAACGGCCTGGCGCACGTGGCTCAGGAGAGCGCCATTCCGGTAGCCTTTGGTGTGCTCACCACTGAAAGTATTGAACAAGCCATCGAACGCGCTGGCACGAAAGCGGGTAACAAGGGTGCTGAAGCAGCACTGACCGCGCTTGAAATGATTAATGTATTGAAAGCCATTCAAGGCTGATTTTTGTAAGGGGAATTCCGTGAAACCTGCTGCTCGTCGCCGCGCCCGTGAGTGTGCCGTTCAGGCGCTTTACTCCTGGCAGTTGTCCCAGAACGACATCGCCGATGTTGAATACCAGTTCCTGGCGGAACAGGATGTCAAAGACGTTGACATCGCTTACTTCCGCGAGCTGCTGTCCGGGGTGGCGACTAACAGCGCATATCTCGACGGCCTGATGAAGCCCTATCTGTCCCGCCTGCTTGAAGAGCTGGGCCAGGTTGAGAAAGCGGTACTGCGTATCGCGCTGTTCGAACTCTCCAAACGTGATGACGTGCCCTACAAGGTTGCCATCAACGAAGCCATTGAACTGGCAAAAACGTTTGGTGCAGAAGACAGCCACAAGTTTGTGAATGGCGTGCTGGATAAAGCCGCACCCGCGATCCGCCCCCACAAAAAGTAACCTCAAGGCCGGTTCGGCGGAGCGCAGTTGCCGCTTCGCCCCGGCCTTACTCATTTATTCTGCTGAGGCATAACGTATGGCATGCGGCGAATTCTCCCTTATTGCCCGTTACTTTAACCGCGTCAGACGCGCGCGGCTGGATGTCGAAACCGGCATCGGCGATGACTGCGCGCTGCTGAATGTCCCGGAAAAACAGACCCTGGCAATCAGTACCGATACGCTGGTATCGGGCATTCATTTTCTCCCGGATATCGATCCTGCCGACCTGGCTTACAAAGCGCTGGCGGTAAACCTGAGCGATCTGGCGGCGATGGGCGCTGACCCGGCGTGGCTGACCCTTGCGCTGACCCTGCCAGAGGTCGACGAGCCCTGGCTGAAAGCGTTTAGCGACAGCCTCTTTGAGCAGCTTAGCTACTACGATATGCAGCTGATCGGCGGCGACACGACGCGCGGGCCGCTCTCCATGACGCTGGGTATTCACGGCTACGTTCCGGCGGGCCGGGCGCTGAAACGCTCTGGCGCGAAGCCCGGAGACTGGATCTACGTCACCGGCACGCCAGGAGACAGCGCCGCCGGGTTGGCGATCCTGCAGGATCGTTTGCAGGTAAACGATCCCAAAGACGCCGACTGGCTGGTCAAACGCCATCTGCGCCCGACGCCGCGTATTTTGCACGGCCAGGCGCTGCGCGATCTGGCAAATTCCGCTATCGATCTCTCCGACGGGCTGATCTCCGACCTCGGGCATATTTTGCAGGCCAGCGAGTGCGGGGCGATGATCGACGTTGACATGCTGCCCTATTCGGATGCCCTGCGTCGCCATGTGGATCCAGACCAGGCCCTGCGCTGGGCGCTGGGCGGCGGCGAGGACTACGAACTCTGCTTCACCGTGCCCGAGTTGAATCGCGGCGCGCTGGAGGTGGCGATTGGTCAGCTTGGCATTCCGTATACCTGCATCGGGCGGATGAGCGCCGATATCGACGGCATCAGCTTTACCCGCGAGGGCAGGGCTGTGACTTTTGACTGGAAAGGATATGACCATTTTGCCGCGCACTAAAGATATCGCTAAAAGCCGCCTGAACTTGCGTAACCCGTGGCACCTGCTGGCCACCGGGTTTGGCAGCGGCCTGAGTCCGGTGGTGCCAGGCACAATGGGCTCGCTGGCGGCGATCCCGTTCTGGTATCTGATGACCTTCCTGCCGTGGCAGCTCTACTCCATGGTGGTGATGCTCTCTATCTGTATTGGTGTCTACCTGTGTCACCAGACGGCAAAAGATATGGGGGTGCACGACCACGGCAGCATCGTATGGGATGAATTTATCGGGATGTGGATCACCCTGATGGCGCTACCCACTAACGACTGGCAGTGGGTGGCCGCCGGGTTTGTGCTGTTCCGTATCTTTGATATGTGGAAGCCCTGGCCGATCCGCTGGTTTGACCGCAACGTGCACGGCGGGATGGGGATTATCGTTGATGATATTGTCGCCGGGATCGTGGCGGCGGGGATCCTCTACCTGATTGGCCATCACTGGCCGATTGGTATTATTTGATCCGCTTTTATCCGGCCCATAGTGGGCCGGATGCTTACCCTTATTTGAATCCGACGACCGGATGCTGCTTATACGGCGTCTCCAGCTCGGCAATCTGCTCTGGCGTCAGGGTTAACTCTACCGCCTGAATCAACTCCTCAAGCTGCTCTTCCCGGGATGCACCGATAATCGGAGCGGCCACGCCGGGCTTGCTCAGCAGCCAGGCAATGGCCACCTGCGCCCGCGTCGCCCCGGTATCTTCTGCAATCGCCGCCAGCCGCTCGGCAATCTGTGCATCCCCGGCGTCGCTCTCGTTATAGAGCGTTTTACCGAACTCATCCGACACTGAGCGAGCCGTGGTTTCTCCCCACGGGCGCGTCAGACGACCGCGCGCCAGCGGGCTCCATGGGATCACCGCCACGCCCTCCTGATAGCAGAGCGGCAGCATCTCGCGCTCTTCCTCACGGTAGATAAGATTGTAGTGATTCTGCATGGTGACAAAGCGTGCCCAGCCATTCTGCTCCTGAAGCCTCAGCGCCTCGGCGAACTGCGAGGCGTGCATAGACGACGCGCCGATGTAGCGGGCCTTACCGGCCTTTACCACGTCATTCAGTGCTTCCAGCGTCTCTTCGATAGGGGTGTTATAGTCCCAGCGGTGGATCTGCAGCAGGTCAACATACTCCATGCCGAGCCGGCGCAGGCTGTCATCAATCGAGCGCAGGATCTGCGGGCGAGAGAGCCCTTCCGGCAGATCGCCTACCTGATGATAGACCTTGGTGGCGACCACCACCTCTTCGCGGTAGGCGAAATCTTTCAGCGCCCGGCCAACGATCTCTTCGCTGCTGCCGTCAGAGTAGCTGTTCGCGGTATCGAAAAAGTTGATGCCGCCCTCAAGGGCGTGCTTGATGATGAGTCGGCTGCTCTCTTCTGGCAGGGTCCAGGCGTGATTGCCCCGGTCCGGTTCGCCAAAGGTCATACAGCCCAGACAAAGACGGGAAACCTTAAGATCTGTTTTTCCTAACGTGTTGTATTGCATGGTTCCACTCCTGCTTAAGGGTACGAGTACCCTTAAGCATAGCAGGAGCGGAACCGGAGGCTCAGGCCAGCCAGGTCTGAATTTTTGCGATGATACCGGCGGCGTCGAGGCCCAGCTCGATGCGCGCCTCCTCCTGAGTACCCTGCGGGATAAAGTAGTCCGGCAGGCCGAGGTTGAGAACCGGAACCGGCTTACGGTTAGCCATCAGCACTTCGTTCACGCCGCTGCCCGCACCGCCGATAATGGCGTTCTCTTCCAGAGTGACCAGCGACGCGTGGGTTGCGGCCAGCTCCAGAATCAGCGCCTCGTCGAGAGGCTTCACAAAACGCATATCCACCAGCGTGGCGTTCAGCGTCTCGGCGGCTTTTTCCGCTTCCGGCATCAGCGTACCGAAGTTAAGGATCGCAATCTCTTCGCCCTGGCGTTTAACGACCCCTTTACCGATAGGCAACGCGGCCAGCGGCTCAAGCGTCACGCCCACGGCGTTACCGCGTGGGTAGCGCACGGCGCTCGGCCCTTCGCTGTAGTGGTAGCCGGTGTAGAGCATCTGACGACACTCGTTCTCGTCGCTTGGGGTCATGATCACCATCTCCGGCACGCAGCGCAGGAAAGAGATATCAAATGCCCCCTGGTGCGTCTGCCCGTCCGCGCCGACAATCCCCGCCCGGTCGATAGCAAACAGCACCGGCAGCTTCTGGATCGCCACGTCATGGATGACCTGATCGTAGGCACGCTGCAGGAAGGTGGAGTAGATCGCCACCACCGGCTTATAGCCGCCGATTGCCAGCCCGGCGGCAAAGGTCACCGCGTGCTGTTCGGCAATCGCCACGTCAAAGTACTGCTGCGGGTAGGTGCGGGAGAACTCCACCATGCCGGAACCTTCACGCATCGCAGGCGTAACGGCCATCAGCTTGTCGTCTTTTGCCGCTGTCTCGCACAGCCAGTCGCCGAAAATTTTCGAGTAGGAGGGCATGCCGCCGCTGCTTTTTGGCAACGTTCCCTTGGCCGGATCGAATTTCGGTACGGCGTGGAAGGTGATTGGATCCTTTTCAGCTGGCTCGTAGCCGCGTCCTTTCTTGGTCATGATGTGCAGGAACTGCGGGCCCTTCAGGTCACGCATGTTTTTCAGCGTGGTGACCAGGCCCAGCACGTCATGGCCATCGACCGGCCCGATATAGTTAAAGCCCAGCTCTTCAAACAGGGTACCAGGCACAACCATGCCTTTAATATGCTCTTCGGTGCGTTTCAGCAGCTCTTTGATCGGCGGTACATTGGAGAAGACCCGCTTTCCACCTTCGCGCAGGGTAGAGTAGAGCTTGCCCGAGAGCAGCTGCGCCAGATGGTTGTTGAGTGCGCCAACGTTCTCGGAGATCGACATCTCGTTGTCGTTGAGGATCACCAGCATATCCGGCCGGATATCACCGGCGTGGTTCATCGCCTCGAAGGCCATGCCAGCGGTGATCGCCCCGTCGCCAATTACGCAGACGGTGCGGCGCTGTTTACCCTCTTTCTCTGCCGCTACCGCGATACCAATCCCGGCGCTGATAGAGGTAGAGGAGTGGCCGACGCTCAGCACGTCATACTCGCTCTCGCCGCGCCACGGGAAGGGATGCAGGCCGCCTTTCTGACGGATCGTATCGATGCGATCCCGGCGACCGGTCAGGATTTTGTGTGGGTAAGCCTGATGGCCGACGTCCCAGATAAGCTGATCGAACGGCGTGTTGTAGACATAGTGCAGTGCCACGGTCAGCTCAACCGTGCCAAGCCCGGAGGCGAAGTGGCCGCTGGAGCGGCTCACGCTGTCGAGAAGATAGCGGCGCAGCTCGTCGCACAGCTTCGGCAGGCTCTCTTTTGGCAGCAGGCGCAGATCCTGGGTGGCATTCACCAGCGCCAGGGTCGGGTATTTGGCAGTATCAAAACTCATCAGAGACTCATTGTTGTTTATTTATTACGCTGAATTATAAAGTCGGCCAGCGCTTCAAGGGTCGAGGTGTCCAGAGAGTGGGCGGCCAGCTGCGCTAACGCGCTGCGGGCGTCGTCAATCAGGTCTCGGGCTTTCGTCCGGGCTTGCTCAAGGCCCAGCAGGGCAGGATAGGTGCTTTTACCCAGCTGCTGATCGGCCCCCTGACGTTTGCCGAGAGTTGCAGTATCACCCACCACATCCAGAATGTCATCCTGTACCTGGAAGGCCAGACCGATACACTCGGCGTATTGATCCAGAATCGGCAGCACGTCACGACCCCGTTCACTGGCGGTCAGGGCACCCATGCGCACCGCCGCGCGGATCAGCGCCCCGGTTTTATGACGGTGGATACGTTCCAGCTCGGCAAGCTGCACCTGTTTGCCTTCGGCTTCCAGATCCAACGCCTGACCGCCACACATGCCCGCCACGCCGCTGGCCTGCGCCAGCTCGGCAACCATTGCCAGCCGATCGCGATCGCTCACCTCCGGCATTGGCGCATCGGCAAGGATAGAGAACGCCAGCGTTTGCAGGGCATCTCCTGCCAGAATGGCGCTCGCCTCACCGTATTTAATGTGGCAGGTCGGCTGGCCCCGGCGCAGATCGTCATCGTCCATGGCCGGCAGATCGTCATGGATCAGGGAGTAGGCGTGAATGCACTCCACGGCGGCGGCGGGGGCATCCAGCGTGTTGACGCTGACGCCAAACATGCTGCCTGTGGCATAGACCAAAAATGGCCGCAGGCGCTTGCCGCCTAATAGTGCGCCATAGTTCATGGCCTCAACCAGAGGCGTATTCTGAAAAGGCAGAGGCGCGATGAAGCGCCGTAGCGCGCTATTGGCCTGCTCGACGCAGGTTTCTAATTGTTCAGTAAAATCCATATTACTCGGCGTCCGGGGTGAAGGGGGTGAGCGGGGCCTCTTCCTGTTCTGACAGCAGGATCTGCACGCGCTGCTCCGCCTGCTGTAACCTGGTCTGCCCCTGGCGTGCCAGCTGCACGCCGCGTTCAAATTCGCTCAGGGCCTCTTCAAGGGGCAGATCGCCGCTCTCAAGACGGGTCACTATCTGTTCCAGCTCGGTAAGCGCCGTTTCAAAGCTGGCCGGTGCGTCGTTTTTCTTTGCCATAAGGATGTCTGACTCTCGTTTTATTCATCTGCGCTATGGTAGCGAAGTCGGGCCGCGTATTAAATAACGCGCAATGGTCATGCGGTGTGCAAGGTAGACCCCGATGGTGGTATACTTGCGCGCCTGGAAGCAGCCGCGGTTAGGGGCTGCTGTATTAATCCCCCACAAGTCCACTATGCGACTTGCCAAAGAACCTTTGCCGCCATGAAGTTTATCATTAAATTGTTCCCGGAAATCACCATCAAAAGCCAATCCGTGCGTTTGCGCTTTATTAAAATTTTAACCGGGAACATTCGTAACGTTCTGAAGTACCACGACGAAGAGATTAAAGTCGTTCGTCACTGGGACCATGTGGAAGTCCGCACCAAAGACGAGTCCTTGCGTACTGCCATCCGCGATGCCCTGACCCGTATTCCCGGTATCCACCATATTCTGGAGGTAGAAGATGTGCCTTATACCTCCCTGCATGACATTTTCGAGAAAGCGCTGGCCCAGTATCGCGAGCAGCTAGAGGGGAAAACCTTCTGCGTGCGCGTGAAACGTCGCGGTAAGCATGAGTTTAGCTCCATTGAGGTAGAACGCTACGTCGGTGGCGGGCTGAATCAGCATATTGAGAGCGCTCGCGTAAAATTGACTCACCCGGATTACACGGTCCATCTGGAAATTGAAGACGATCGCCTGCTGCTGATAACGAACCGTACCGAAGGTATCGGTGGTTTCCCTATCGGTACCCAGGAAGATGTGCTGTCGCTGATCTCAGGTGGCTTTGACTCCAGCGTCTCCAGCTATATGCTGATGCGCCGTGGCTGCCGCGTACACTACTGCTTCTTCAACCTCGGCGGCGCAGCGCATGAGATTGGCGTCCGTCAGGTGGCTCACTATCTGTGGAACCGCTTCGGCAGCTCGCACCGCGTACGCTTCGTGGCGATCAACTTTGAGCCGGTGGTCGGTGAGATCCTGGAAAAAGTAGACGACGGCCAGATGGGCGTGGTGTTGAAGCGCATGATGGTGCGCGCCGCCTCGAAAGTTGCCGAGCGCTACGGTGTGCAGGCCCTGGTCACCGGCGAAGCGCTGGGCCAGGTCTCCAGCCAGACCCTGACTAACCTGCGTCTGATCGACAACGTCTCTGATACGCTGATCCTGCGTCCGCTGATCTCCCATGATAAAGAGCACATTATCGACGTGGCTCGCGCGATCGGCACGGAAGACTTCTCCCGTACCATGCCAGAGTACTGCGGCGTGATCTCTAAAAGCCCGACGGTAAAAGCGGTGAAATCGAAGATCGAAGCCGAAGAGCAGAACTTCGATTTTGCGATCCTCGATCGGGTAGTGGAAGAGGCGACCAACGTTGATATCCGCGAGATTGCTCAGCAAGCCGAGCAGGAAGTGGTTGAAGTTGAGACCGTCACCGGTTTTGGTCCAAACGACGTGGTGCTGGATATCCGCTCTCCGGACGATCAGGAGAGCAGGCCGCTGACGATAGAGGGCGTCGACGTGGTAACGCTGCCGTTCTACAAGCTGAGTACCAAATTTGGCGATCTCGATCAGAGCAAAACCTGGCTGCTGTGGTGCGAGCGTGGGGTGATGAGCCGCCTGCAGGCGCTCTATCTGCACGAGCAGGGCTTCACCAACGTCAAGGTGTACCGCCCATAATCAATGTTGCGCCGGGTGGCGGCTTCGCCTGACCCGGCCTACAGCTTCCGTAGGCCCGGCAAGCTTCACGCCACCGGGCGTTTCACCTCTTACGCTTCGTAATGGTTATAGATCCCCGCTGCGATCACCAGCTGGGACGCTACCTCATGCGCTTTCTCGCGCCCGATCAGCAGGTCGATAATCTTCAGTGCAAAATCGATCGACGTTCCCGGCCCCTGGCTGGTGAGCAGGTTAACCCGTGGATCCCACACTACGCGCTTATCCTGCCACTGTTCTTCAGGGATGCGATCCTTCAGCGCCGGAAAACCGGTCATATTGCCGATGGGGAAGATATTGTGCGGAACCAGCACGATGCCTGCCGCCGCGCAGATAGCCGCCACGATCCGACCCGAGCGGTGAAACTGTTTTACCGTCTCGACCAGCAGGGGGCTGTCACGAAAGCACTCCGCGCCCTTAACGCCGCCGGGCAGAACAATCACGTCATAGTCACCGTCGGCCACTTCCACCAGCGGGGCATCGGCGAGTAGCTTGACACCTCGGGAGCAGGTGACCGCCAGATTGCCATCGCTGGCCACGCTGGCGGTAGTGACCTTAATCCCACCGCGTACCAGCAGATCGATGGTGGTCACCGCTTCGGTCTCTTCGCTACCAGGGGCGAGGCATATCAGTGCTGATGCGCTCATACTCACTCTCCTTACGCTTGATCTGTTCATAGAGGCGGGTATTTTCCGGTACCGCAATGCCGTGGGCGCGGGCGCGGCGGAGCAGATAGCCCGTAATGTAATCCGCTTCGGTGCGGCGCTGGGCACGCACGTCCTGCAGCATTGATGAAATGTTATTCGCCGTATTTTCAATGACCTGATTAACGTAATAGAGTAGGTCGTCCGACGAGGTATGGTGTCCTTCGCGCTCCATCACCGCCGCAACCTCATTGCAAATAGCCTCGGTCAGCTCCGGGTGCGCCAGCAGTTCGCCGTTTGGACAGTTCCACAGGGCCGTCAGGGGGTTGATCACACAGTTGACCGCCAGCTTGCGCCACAGCTGCGGGCGGATAGTGTTATGCCAGGCCACGTCCGGTAACACCTCCTGCAAGGTGTCCGCCAGATAGCTGTAGTCACCGTCCTGCTGCCGGGCGGGGCCGATATGAGTCGTACCGCTGGCAACGTGAATAATGATGTTGCCATCCCGGCGGGCGGCATGGGTGGTAATGCCCATCAGCAGCGGGTGGGGGATCGCTTTTAACTCCTCGACCGTACCCATGCCGTTGTGGATCAGCATAACCGGTGTGGTAGCGGGCAACATAGAGGCCAGGCTTTTTACCGCATCGGAAACCTGCCACGCCTTGAGCGTGACCAGCAGCAGATCGCTCTGGGCCAGAAAATCAGGATCGTTAGCGGTCAGGGATTCGTTGAACACGCTGCCATCTTCGTCGATGACGTTGACACTGCAGTAGGGTTGGGACACCCGCAGCCAGCCCTGTACGTCATGACCACGCTTACACAGCGCGGCCAGCCACAGTTGGCCTAATGCTCCGCATCCAAGCACGGTTATTTTCATTGTTCCTCCTCACCTGCAACAGCGCCAGGTGGCAATGCGTTAAGTATAGCGCCGTCGGCTACGCTTCTCGTTATGTCCTGTTGCGGGTATTATGCATCGCAACAAAAGTGAAAGGAGAAGAAAAGATGCCATCTTTCGATATTGTTTCTGAAGTTGACCTTCAGGAAGTGCGTAACGGCGTAGACAATGCCAGCCGTGAAGTGGAGTCTCGCTTCGATTTCCGTGGTGTTGAGGCAACGTTTGAGCTGAACGATGCCAATAAAACCATTAAGGTACTGAGCGAGTCTGATTTCCAGGTCAATCAGCTGCTGGATATCCTGCGCGCCAAGCTGCTGAAGCGCGGCATTGAGGGGACCTCTCTCGATGTGCCGGAAGAGTTTGTGCACAGCGGGAAAACCTGGTTCGTTGAAGCCAAGCTGAAGCAGGGGATTGAGAGCGCGGTGCAGAAGAAGATCGTTAAGCTCATTAAGGACAGCAAGATCAAGGTCCAGGCGCAGATTCAGGGGGAAGAGATCCGCGTCACCGGTAAATCCCGCGACGATCTGCAGTCGGTAATGGCGCTGGTGCGCGGCGGCGATCTGGGACAGCCGTTCCAGTTCAAAAACTTCCGCGACTAATAAAAATGCCCGGTTATCCGGGCATTTTTTTAAGCTCTGAGCGCCTGCTCAACCTCAAAACGATTTGTCACTTTACTGTCAATTTTCACGTAGGCACTGCGCTCTTCAGGAACGATCAGCACCTCGCTGACGCCCGCTTTGCTCTCTAACTGCTGCTTAAGCGTATCGGTGATCGCCACGTCATCCGGGATCTCCACGCGCAGGCTGCTGACGTAGGGCGGCTCCTGCATGGTGCTGGCGACCAGCAACCAAACGGTGGCCAGCAGCGCCCCTGCCAGGAAGACCGTCTGGGAGTCAAACAAGCCGTCAACCCAGCCCCCCAGCGAGCCGCCGATGGCGACGCCGATAAACTGGCTGGTGGAGTAGATCCCCATCGCCGTACCTTTATAGCCCGCCGGGGCTTCTTTACTGATTAGCGAAGGGAGAAGAGCTTCCATCAGGTTGAACGCCAAGAAGAAGAGCTGCACGCCCGCCACCAGCTCCCAGAAATGCGGTCCCGCACCCCAGAGCACAATCTCGGCAATCAGCAGGACGATAACGCAGAAGATAAAGACCCGCTTCATGTGGCGCTTCACTTCGGCGTAGATAATAAACGGCACTACGCTGACGAAAGAGATAAGCATCGTCACCAGGTAGATCTTCCAATGCTCCGATGCCGGGAAGCCGGCGGCCTCCATCTGCCCTGGCAGGGCAACGAAGGTCGACATCAACAGGATATGCAGACACATAATGCCGAAGTTGAGCTTCAGCAACGGCGGGCGGGCAATCACTTTACTGAAGCAGCCTTTTACCATTCCCGATTCACGATTCAGTACGTGATTTTTGCTGTCCGGCACCACCCATAGCGTCAGAATGATGCCTGCCGTTGCCAGGCCAGCAATCATCCAGAACAGGGCGTGCAGGCCGAGCCGGTGGGTAATAATAGGGCCAAGCACCATGGCAATAGCGAAGGTGATGCCAAAGCTAACGCCGATAAAGGCCATCGCCTTGGTGCGGTTCTGTTCGCGAGTGAGGTCTGAGAGCAGGGCCATAACCGCAGCGGCAATGGCCCCGGAGCCCTGCAGCGCGCGGCCAAGAATAATGCCCCAGATCGAATCGGAGAGGGCGGCAATCACGCTGCCAATGACAAAAATCACCAGCCCGCCGACAATCAGCGGTTTACGGCCGATGCGATCCGACAGCAGGCCGAAAGGGATCTGGAATATCGCCTGAGCCAGGCCGTAAATGCCAATGGCAAAGCCGATCAGCGCTTCGCTGGCCCCCTGTAGCGCCATGCCATAGGTGGTCAGAACGGGCAGGACCATAAACATGCCGAGCATACGCAGCGAGAATACTGTCCCTAAACCCCAGGTGGCGCGTAGCTCGCCCGGCGTCATTTTATAGTCGTTCATTACTACCTCAATCAAAAAACCGGACACAGTATAGTGCAGGGGAGGGCGGGGCGAGTTATCCCGTGATGCGCAAAGCGTGGAATATAGTACATCAATGAGTTATTGATTTAATAAATAAAAAAGGGCGCCTAAGCACCCTTTTTGTAACATCTTTTTTAAATTACCAGACGTAGGTCAACAGGTTATGTGAGTCCGGAACCATAAAGTCCACGGACATCATCACCGAGAGGGAGGTGATCGCGACGATAGAGAACACGAACAGCTTACGCGCCCACACTCTGTCGTCTTCGACCTTATAACCCTTCAGCGCCATTCCCAGCCACCAGACGCTCACCGCAGCCGCCACCGCCAGATACTTGTATCCAGCGTAGCCGCCCAGCGAGAGCATCAGGGTCGCTACAGCAAAAGCGATGATATAGAGCGTAATGTGGTTTTTCGCTACCGAGATCCCTTTCACCACCGGCAGTACCGGGATGTTCGCCGCCTGATAATCCTTAAAGCGGAAAATCGCAATGGCATAGGAGTGCGGCATCTGCCACAGGCTAAAGATAGCCAGCAGGATCAGCGCACCGCTGTCGAAATCACCGGTTACCGCGCAGTAGCCAATCACCGGCGGCGCAGCGCCGGAGAGAGAGCCAATCAGCGTGCCGTAGACGGAGTGGCGTTTCATATACAGGCTGTAGACGCCGACATACACCACGAACCCCATCACCCCCAGCCAGCAGGCCAGCGGGTTAGCACCAAACCACAGCAGCATAAAGCCAGCAATACCCAACAAGGTGGCGTACACCAGCGAAATTTTCGGGGAAATCAGGCCTTTGACCAGCACCCGGTTCTTCGTACGCTCCATTTTACGGTCAATGTCACGGTCGATGTAGTTGTTAAATACACAACCCGATGCCACCACCAGCGACACCCCGATCAACGTATAGGCGAAGAGGGGATAGTCGATGCTGCCCTTAGAGGCCAGCAGGAACCCCCCGATCACGGAGATCAGGTTGCCGAAAATGATGCCTGGTTTCGTTACTTGCAGGTATTGCTTAAACATCATACTCGCCGCTCTTAGTGAACCATCATGTTGTAATTCAGGTTCCACATAATCCAGATTGAGCCTACCACCAGAATGGCGATGATCAGCACGGTAAAGACAAAGGCCACCAGGTTCCAACGCTCTTCAGAAGAGGTGTTCATGTGCAGGAAGCACACCAGGTGAACCAGAATCTGTACCACCGCCGTCACCAGCACGACACCCAGAAGAGTGGCGTGCGAGGCGGAGCCGGTCATCACCATCCAGAACGGAATAGCCGTCAGGATGATCGACAGGATAAATCCTGTCATGTAGGTTTTTACGCTGCCGTGAGAGGCGCCGCTATGATCGGTAGAATGACTCATTACATCGCCCCCATCAGGTAAACTACAGAGAACACACAGATCCAGACCACGTCCAGGAAGTGCCAGAACATGCTCAGGCACATCAGACGGGTGCGGTTAGTGCTGTTCAGCCCGCGACGGCTGACCTGGAACATCAGGATCGCCATCCACACCAGACCCGAGGTCACGTGCAGACCGTGGGTCCCTACCAGCGCAAAGAAGCCTGACAGGAAGCCGCTGCGATCCGGACCGAAGCCCTCAGCAATCAGGTGATGGAACTCATACAGCTCCATCCCGATAAAGCCCGCACCGAACAGGAAGGTCAGCGCCAGCCAGGAGATAACCTGGCTTTGACGACCGTTGTTCATAGCGATAATCGCCATGCCGTAGGTGATGGAGCTGAACAGCAGCAGGGCAGTTTCAACCAGCACAAACGGCAGTTCGAAAATATCCTTCCCGCTCGGGCCACCTGCAGTGCCGTTCACCAGAACGGCATAGGTAGCAAACAGACATGCAAAGAGAATGCAGTCGCTCATCAGGTAGATCCAGAAGCCGAACACTTTGTTCGACCCTGTATCGTGGTGGTGCTCATGCTCGTGGGCATGCGTGTTAGCGTGAGTTAGAGTCTCAGTTGACATTTTTCAGTCCTGCCTTGCTAATTTCGTCGAAGTGCTGGTTTTCCAGTTTTTCAACGGTGGCAACCGGTACGTAGTAATCCACGTCCTCATCAAAGCTTTTCACAATCCAGCTCACGATCATGCCGGCAAAGCCGAGGATCGCCATCCACCAGATATGCCAGATCATGGCAAAGCCAAAGACGAGGCTGAACGCTGCGATAATGACACCCGCGCCGCTGTTTTTCGGCATATGAATCTCTTCATAGTGCGTCGGCTGGATGTACGCTTCGCCTTTGTCTTTCATTTCCCAGAATGCATCACGTTCGTGAATGTGCGGCACAACGGCAAAGTTATAGAACGGCGGCGGTGAAGAGGTTGCCCACTCCAGCGTACGGCCACCCCACGGGTCACCCGTCAGGTCGCGGTTCAGGTCACGATCGCGTACTGAGGTGTAGATCTGCATGATGATGCAGAAGATACCGATAGCAATCAGCAGCGCACCGATCTCAGCCACAATCATCAGCGGCTGGAACATCGGGTCGATGTTCTGGCTTACACGACGCGTCATACCCATGAAGCCCATGGCGTACAGTGGCATAAAGGTCACGAAGAAGCCGATGATCCAGAACCAGAAGGCGCGGATGCCCCAGGTCTCGTTCATGGTGTAACCAAAGGCTTTCGGCCACCAGTAGGTCAGGCCAGCGAAGCAACCGAATACCACACCACCGATAATAACGTTATGGAAGTGTGCAATCAGGAACAGGCTGTTATGCAGTACGAAGTCCGCACCCGGTACAGCCAGCAGCACGCCTGTCATCCCACCGATAGAGAAGGTGATGATGAAGCCGATGCTCCACAGCATAGCGGAGTGGAACTGAATACGACCCTGGTACATGGTAAACAGCCAGTTGAAGATCTTCACCCCGGTCGGGATGGCGATAATCATCGTGGTGATACCGAAGAAGGCGTTAACGTTCGCGCCGCTGCCCATGGTAAAGAAGTGGTGCAGCCATACGATAAACGACAGAACGGTAATCGCGATGGTTGCCCATACCAGGGAGGTGTAGCCAAACAGACGCTTCTTAGAGAACGTAGCCACAACTTCTGAGTAGACGCCGAACACTGGCAGAACGAGAATGTACACTTCCGGATGGCCCCAGGCCCAAATCAGGTTGATGTACATCATCATGTTGCCGCCCATATCGTTGGTAAAGAAATGGGTGCCCAGATAACGGTCAAGCGTCAGCAGCGCGATGGTTACCGTCAGGATAGGGAACGAGACGATAATCAGCACGTTAGTACAGAGTGACGCCCAGGTAAATACCGGCATTTTGAACATGGTCATGCCAGGGGCACGCATGCGCAGAATGGTCACAAAGAAGTTAATACCGGTCAGGGTTGTACCAATACCAGAGAGCTGGAGACTCCAGATCCAGTAGTCAACGCCTACGCCGGGACTGTACTCAATGCCCGAGAGCGGTGGATAAGCTACCCAGCCGGTCTGAGCAAATTCGCCCACACCCAGCGAGATGTTAACCAGCACCACGCCGACAACGGTGAACCAGAAGCTCAGGTTGTTCAGGAACGGGAAGGCAACGTCACGGGCGCCGATTTGCAGCGGCACGACCAGGTTCATCAGGCCTACCACGAACGGCATCGCCACGAAGAAGATCATGATAACGCCGTGGGCGGTAAAGATCTGATCGTAGTGGTGCGGTGGCAGGAACCCGGCTTCGCCCGACGAGACGAGCAGCTGCTGGGTACGCATCATGATGGCGTCGGCAAAGCCACGCACTAACATCACGATAGCGACGAGGATATACATAATCCCCAGGCGTTTGTGGTCCACGGAGGTGAGCCACTCGTTCCACAGATATGACCACTTACCGAAATAAGTGAGTGCTGCAACTAACGCCAGTCCCCCGACGAGAATTGCTGCCACCGTAACCATGATAATCGGTTCATGGTACGGCACTGCATCCAGTGTAAGTTTTCCGAACATCGTATTATTCCTCGGCCCCTTAGTGAGAGGTTTCCGCGTGATTCATGTTCATGCCTTCCATGCCTTCGTGCGAGTTCTGTTCGCCTTCAGCCTGAGTCACGTCCATGCTCTTCCCAGGTCCCATAAATTTGTTAATCACATTAACAAACAGGTCAGGTTTAACACTGGAGAAGTATTCGACTTTATTGTATTCGCTAGGTGCTGCCAGCTTGTTGTACGCGTCCATGTCATTCATGACTTTCGGCGACTGCTTCGCTTGCGCTACCCACTGGTTGAAGGTCGCGGCATCCGGCGTTGCGATTGCTTTGAACTTCATGCCGGAGAAACCAGCACCACTGTAGTTAGCAGAAATACCATCGTAGGTGCCGGCTTCGTTGGCGATCAGGTGCAGTTTGGTCTGCATCCCGGCCATCGCGTAAATCTGGCTACCCAGTCGCGGAATGAAGAAGGAGTTCATCACCGAGTTCGATGTGATTTTGAATTCCACAGGCGTATTCGCCGGGAATGCAATCTCATTGACCGTTGCGATGCCCTGCTCCGGGTAAATAAAGAACCACTTCCAGTCCATTGCAATGACTTCGATGGTCACCGGCTTCGCATCGTGCACTAGCGGACGGCTAGGTTCGAGCGCATGCGTGGTTTTCCATGTCAGTACCGCAAGGAAAATGATGATAAGGATGGGAATCGTCCAAACCACAGCTTCAACTTTGTTCGAGTGCGACCAGTTGGGGCTGTATTTGGCTTCCTTGTTCGACGCCCGGTACTTCCAGGCAAAACCGATAGCCATCACGATTGCGGGGATCACGACAATCAACATCAGCCCAAGGGCTGTCAGTATCAATGAACGCTGTTCCAGTCCAATCTGTCCTTTGGGATCGAGAAGTGCAGAATCACAGCCGCTCAGTAACGCCGCGCCTGTGATTAATGACAACATTCCCAAAATTTTATTGTATTTCCTGAGTCTCATTTAACGACCTCAATTCCACGGGGGTCTGGTGGCGCTTAAAGTGTGCGGGCATTTTACGGGAAGGTTACATTACTGTAAACATGCGTGGCGCGCTGTCAGTAGGGTGTTACTGGGTTCTGCCGCGTATGTCACACAGAAGGCAACAATCTGTAAAATCTCGCAATCGCCGCGTTCGGCCCCAAGGTTATAACCAAAACCGGGCCTACTACTTATAGACCAGGCGAAATGGTATAACCAATCCATTTTGTGAACATTTAGTTAACATTAATTCAGCAATTATCAAACATCGCGCGAAGCTTAATTTGATAACCATGCTGAATCATTAAAGCGTAGTCGTAAATGTATACCGCACAAAATAATTAAACAAAAAGAGAGATGAAGCCAGAATTAAACAAATATATCCTGAAATTAAATCTTTTAATTATTTTGCGCGATTATTACCTGCAGTAACTAACGGGTTATTTTTCCTGCACGGTTTTGCGCAGGGAGAGGTAGTCCAGTAGCCCACCGTAGAGAATGCCGCCTACGGCCAGCAGCGCGCCGATCTCTAACAACAGCCCGGCGAAATCCCATGAGGTGAGACCGAGGGCGTTAAGGGTGATGACCCCCAGCCAGGCCGCCAGCAGCACACAGCCCACGGCCAGCGAGCGGAGCGCCAGCTGGTAGGCCCCGGCGTAGAGGCTGCGGGGAAGAAAACCGTCGGTGCGCTGGGTATAGGCCAGCGTCTCTTTACACACCAGCAGCAGGAGCAGCCCCGGCACGGCGGCGATCACCGAGAAGAGATAAAACGTTGACCAGCCCCAGCTCTCGACAAACCAGCCGGCAATAGGGCCAACATAGACGCGTCCGATGGCCGAGAGGGCAGAGAGCAGGGCGAACTGGGTGGCAGAAAAGGACTTATTGCACAGGGTCATCAGCAGGGCAACAAACGCGGCCGTACCCATCCCGCCGCACAGGTTCTCAAAGAATACCGCCGCCGCCATACTGTAGAGATGCTTATCCGTGACCGACAGCAGCCAGTAGCCCGCGTTGGAGGCCCCCTGCAGGATGCCAAAGATCAGCAGGGCACGGAACAGCGTCAGGCGCTGCATTAGCACGCCGCCGTAGAGCGCTCCGAGGATGGTCGCAATCAGCCCGAGCGTCTTATTCACCACGCCGACGTCGCCTGCGTCAAAGCCCACTCCGCGGATCAGAAAGGTCGTGGTCAGGCTCATGGCGAAAGCGTCGCCCAGCTTATAAAGGACGATAAGCAGCAGGATCAGCCAGGCGTTGTTGCGCCCGAAGAAGTCACGCAGCGGCGCGACCACGGCCTGCTCCAGCGATTTCGGTATCGGCACGGCATCGTCCGGCTCGGGAGCCAGCAGGGTAGCAATAATGCACGGCAGCATTAGCGCCGCCATCAGCCAGTACATTCCCTGCCAGCCCAGCCAGCGATCCGCCAGCCACAGCGCCAGCCCACCGGAGACCAGCATGCCGAGGCGGTAGCCCAGCACGCTGATAGCGGCCCCTGCGCCGCGCTCTTCGGCGGGCAGCACATCCGTCTTCCAGGCATCGAACACAATATCCTGCGAGGCGGAGCAGAAAGCGATGATAACGGCCAACCCGGCCATCCAGCGCAGCTGTGAGGTGGGCTCAAGGAAGCCCATTCCTGCAATAGCGATCAGCAGCAGGATCTGGGTCGTCAGCAGCCAGCCGCGACGACGGCCAAAGAACGGCGGCGTATAGCGGTCCATCACCGGCGACCATAAAAACTTAAACACATAGGCCTGGCCCACCAGCGAAAAGAAGCCAATGGTCTTCAGGTCAATGTTTTCGACGGTCATCCACGCCTGAAGCGTGCCGGAGGTCAGGGCAAGGGGGAGGCCTGAGGCAAAACCCAGGATCAGCAGGATGGCTGACTTAGGCTGTTGAAAGATGCGTAGATAGCGGCTGGACATAGGAGGCGGGCTGACCCGGCGCGAACCGGGTCAGCGGGCAGAATTAACGCGCGTTCTGCTTGATAAAATCGTGGATGCTGGTGTCCTGAGACATGTCAGCGATGGTATCGGTCAACACGCTGTTCACGCTGTCGGCGATGTTTTTATTCGACGCCTGCAGTGCACCTTCAACCGAGTAGTTTGCACGGTAGTTTTTGGTCATCTTGTTGCCGTTCGGGGCAGTAGCGATGATGGCGATATCGGCTTTGGTGGCGATGTTGTAGCGCACATTGCCCTGGGAGACGTCAGCGTAGAGCTGGCTCACGATAATCTGCAGATTCACTGCGCCGTTCGGGCCAATCATGTAGCCACGAGCGGTCATCTGTTTCTCCAGCACTTCCTGCAGCAGGAAGCGCAGATCGCGGGAGGCGGTCAGGGTCACTAGCTGGTTGTCGCGGGTCACTTTTGCCAGCGCCTGATCCTGACGCTGATCGGCACCGTTGATGCTCACGGTCACGCCCATCAGGCTCGGATCCTGCTGCGGCAGGGTAATTTTCGGTGAGACGTCAATAGTAGTAGGAGGCGTAGCACAGCCAGCCAGCATAAACAGAGCGACCAGCGGGAAAAGCACTTTTTTTAACATATAAGAGATCTCTGTGAATCTTAAGCTTATAAAGGGGTAATTCGCGCCATCATAACATTGCCAACGGCCGGGGCAACCCGGCAATGCATGTAAATTCATCGCCTTGTGCATTTTGTGCTCACAAATCCTGTTTAACCGCCCATAAAAGCGACCTGAATGAGAATTTCTCCGGTGGGTTCATGCCTTTGAATGATAAAACGAGACGAACGCTAAATATTTGTTGTTTTCTTGTTATGGAAGCGGTAAAAGCGGCTAATATTTAAAGGGATGGGTTACATCTGAACGCTGTCTGAGGAGTCTTTTCATGATGATACGCGAACAAATAGAATCAAAATTAAGGGCAACGTTTGAACCCGCGTTCCTCGAAGTTGTTGATGAAAGCTACCGTCACAATGTTCCGGCCGGTTCTGAAAGCCATTTTAAGGTGGTGCTGGTAAGCGATCGCTTTGCAGGCGAACGTTTTCTTAACCGCCATCGAATGATTTACAGTACGTTAACCTCCGAGCTTGCCACGACGGTACACGCGTTGGCCCTGCATACCTACACCCTCAAAGAGTGGGAAGGTCTACAGGACACCCTCTTCGCGTCACCGCCCTGTCGAGGTGCGGGTACGATTGCGTAATAAATGAGGTTTGCAACAGCGCGAACTTTTCCAGTATGTTGCGTACAGAATATGTGAAAACGGCCTGCGGGCCGTTTTATTTTGTCTGAGTTTTGTTCGATAAGGCCAAAACTCAGACAAAAATTAGCCGTGAATTGTGAAAAAGGCCGCAACAGCGTGCAATAACCGTTCTCGACTCACAAAAGTGATGCCGCTATAATGCTGCGTCCTATTTTTTGAACGCCTTCGGGATGATTCTGGTGACAGGGAATGTGTATCTGATTCAAGAGAGCATCCCGGTTCTACGCAGCCACCTAACGTGGTCTGCGGATAGAGTTGACCGAGCACTCTGATTTTTTGAGGTAACAAGATGCAAGTTTCAGTTGAGACCACTCAGGGCCTTGGCCGCCGTGTAACGATCACTATCGCTGCTGACAGCATCGAGACCGCTGTAAAAAGCGAGCTGGTCAACGTAGCGAAAAAAGTACGCATTGACGGCTTCCGTAAAGGCAAAGTACCGATGACCGTTGTTGCTCAGCGTTATGGCGCATCCGTACGCCAGGACGTGCTGGGTGAACTGATGAGCCGCAACTTCATTGATGCGATCATTCAGGAAAAAATCAATCCGGCCGGCGCACCGACTTACGTACCGGGCGAGTACAAAATGGGTGAAGACTTCACCTACTCCGTAGAGTTTGAAGTTTACCCGCAGGTTGAGCTGACCGGTCTGGAAAGCATCGAAGTTGAAAAACCGATCGTTGAAGTGACCGATGCTGACGTTGACGGCATGCTGGACACCCTGCGTAAGCAGCAGGCGACCTGGAAAGACAAAGACCGCGCGGCTGATGCAGAAGATCGCGTGACCGTAGACTTCACCGGTTCCGTTGACGGCGAAGAGTTCGAAGGCGGTAAAGCCACTGACTTCGTGCTGGCGATGGGCCAGGGCCGCATGATCCCGGGCTTCGAAGACGGTATCAAAGGTCACAAAGCAGGCGAAGAGTTCACCATCGACGTGACCTTCCCGGAAGATTACCACGCTGAAAACCTGAAAGGGAAAGCGGCTAAGTTCGTCATCAACTTGAAAAAAGTTGAAGAGCGCGAGCTGCCAGAGCTGACCGAAGAGTTCATCAAACGTTTCGGCGTTGAAGATGGCTCCATCGACGGCCTGCGCGCTGAAGTGCGTAAGAACATGGATCGCGAGCTGAAAGGCGCGGTGCGTAACCGTGTTAAAACGCAGGCCATCGACGGTCTGGTAAAAGCGAACGAAATCGACGTGCCGGCTGCCCTGATCGACAGCGAAATCGACGTGCTGCGCCGTCAGGCTGCTCAGCGCTTCGGTGGCAACGAGAAACAGGCTCTGGAGCTGCCGCGTGAACTGTTCGAAGAGCAGGCGAAACGCCGCGTTGTTGTCGGTCTGCTGCTGGGCGAAGTGATCCGTACCCACGAGCTGAAAGCTGACGAAGCCCGTGTGAACGAGCTGATCGAAGAGATGGCGTCCGCTTACGAAGATCCGAAAGAAGTGGTTGAGTTCTACAGCAAGAACAAAGAGCTGATGGACAACATGCGCAACGTTGCGCTGGAAGAGCAGGCTGTTGAAGCCGTTCTGGCGAAAGCGAAAGTGTCTGAAAAAGCCACTTCCTTCAACGAGCTGATGAACCAGCAAGCGTAAGTCACGTTTCCCGCCTTTACGCGGAAACGAAAGCCCGTCACCTGCTGGTGGCGGGTTTTTTTTTAACATTCACCGGCTATCGGAAGAGTGCTAAAAGCACGTTTCAGTGTTAGCGTTAAGCCAAAAGATTGTTATGCTTGAATTAAGATGATGCAATCCCCATAACAGGGAGACTATCAAGATCAACGCTTGCTGCAGATCCGTCCACGGTGGTCGTAGTCAGACCAGTCAGAGTCAAGTAGAATCGGGACAGCAGGTTTATTCATTTTTATCCAGGAGACGGACATGTCATACAGCGGCGAACGAGATAACTTTGCACCCCATATGGCGCTGGTGCCAATGGTTATTGAGCAGACTTCACGCGGTGAGCGCTCATTCGATATCTACTCTCGTCTTCTTAAAGAGCGCGTCATTTTCATGACTGGCCAGGTCGAAGACCATATGGCAAACCTGATCGTGGCGCAGATGCTGTTTCTGGAAGCAGAAAACCCGGAAAAAGATATTTACCTGTATATTAATTCCCCAGGCGGGGTGATTACCGCTGGGATGTCAATCTATGACACCATGCAGTTTATTAAGCCTGACGTTAGCACCATCTGTATGGGTCAGGCGGCGTCGATGGGCGCATTCCTGCTGACCGCAGGGGCTAAAGGCAAGCGCTTCTGTCTGCCAAACTCACGCGTCATGATCCACCAGCCGTTGGGTGGCTATCAGGGCCAGGCAACGGATATCGAGATCCATGCGCGTGAAATTTTGAAAGTGAAGGGGCGCATGAATGAACTTATGGCACACCACACGGGTCAATCATTAGAGCAGATTGAGCGCGATACCGAGCGTGACCGCTTCCTCTCCGCCGCTGAAGCGGTAGAGTACGGGCTGGTTGACTCAATCTTGACCCATCGTAATTAATGCCCAGGCCGGACGAGTACCGCTATAATCATTGAGAGCGGCACGACGCTGTATAGCGTCTTGCGCCTGGAGTGGCATTTGCGTCGTCGTGTGCGGCACAAAAAACAGAAAAGAGGTTTTGACTCATGACAGATAAACGCAAAGATGGTTCGGGCAAACTGTTGTACTGCTCTTTTTGCGGCAAAAGCCAGCATGAAGTGCGTAAGCTGATTGCCGGGCCGTCCGTGTATATCTGCGACGAGTGTGTCGATCTGTGTAACGACATCATTCGCGAAGAGATTAAAGAAGTTGCGCCGCATCGTGAGCGCAGTGCGCTGCCGACGCCGCATGAAATTCGCCATCACCTGGACGACTATGTTATCGGTCAGGAGCAGGCCAAAAAAGTGCTGGCCGTCGCGGTATACAACCACTACAAACGTCTGCGTAACGGCGATAGCAGCAACGGCGTTGAGTTGGGTAAAAGTAACATCCTGCTGATCGGGCCTACCGGCTCGGGTAAAACGCTGCTGGCAGAAACGCTGGCGCGCCTGCTTGATGTGCCGTTTACCATGGCCGATGCTACCACGCTGACCGAAGCGGGTTACGTGGGCGAGGATGTGGAAAACATCATCCAGAAACTGCTGCAGAAGTGTGACTACGACGTACAGAAAGCGCAGCGCGGCATTGTCTACATTGATGAAATCGATAAGATTTCCCGTAAGTCTGATAACCCGTCGATTACCCGTGACGTCTCGGGCGAAGGCGTTCAGCAGGCGCTGCTGAAGCTGATCGAAGGGACCGTGGCTGCTGTACCGCCGCAGGGCGGACGTAAGCATCCGCAGCAGGAGTTTTTGCAGGTTGATACCTCAAAAATCCTCTTTATCTGCGGCGGGGCCTTTGCTGGCCTGGATAAGGTGATCTCCCATCGTGTGGAAACCGGCTCCGGTATCGGTTTTGGCGCAACGGTGAAAGGCAAGTCCGAGAAGGCGAAAGAGGGCGAACTGCTGGCGCAGGTGGAACCAGAAGATCTGATCAAATTTGGTCTGATCCCTGAGTTTATCGGTCGTCTGCCAGTGGTGGCAACGCTCAACGAGCTGAGCGAAGAAGCGCTGATCCAGATCCTGAAAGAGCCGAAAAACGCCCTGACCAAGCAGTACCAGGCGCTGTTTAATCTGGAAGGTGTCGATCTCGAGTTCCGCGACGAAGCGCTGGACGCCATTGCTAAGAAAGCAAACGCCCGTAAAACCGGTGCGCGTGGCCTGCGTTCTATCGTAGAAGCGGCCCTGCTGGATACCATGTACGATCTGCCTTCAATGGAAGATGTGGAAAAAGTGGTGATTGACGAAGCGGTAATCGCCGGTCAAACCAAACCTCTGCTGATTTATGGTAAACCGGAAGCGCAGCAGGCTTCTGGCGAATAATTAACCTATCCATACAAGCGGTTAACCAAAAAGGGGGGATTTTATCTCCCCTTTTATTTTTCCGTACTCCCGACGTTGAATGTAAGGGAAACATCCCCATATACTGATTTACATGTTAACGGTCGCATGACGCAAAGACCTGCGGCCGGGTTACCAGGCGGACATTAAACTTAAGAGAGAGCTCTATGACTTCTGAGCGTTCTGAACGCATTGAAATCCCCGTATTGCCGTTGCGCGATGTGGTGGTTTATCCGCACATGGTCATCCCCTTATTCGTAGGGCGGGAAAAATCGATTCGTTGTCTCGAAGCGGCCATGGACCAGGATAAAAAAATCATGCTGGTGGCGCAGAAAGAGGCGTCCACGGATGAGCCGGGTGTTAACGATCTGTTCACCGTCGGGACCGTGGCCTCAATTCTGCAGATGCTGAAGCTGCCGGACGGTACGGTAAAAGTACTGGTCGAAGGCCTGCAGCGTGCGCGCATCAGCGCCCTGTCTGATGACGGTGAGTACTTCTCCGCGAAAGCCGAATACCTGGAATCGCCCGCCCTTGACGAGCGTGAGCAGGAGGTGCTGGTTCGCACCGCTATTGGCCAGTTTGAAGGCTACATCAAGCTCAACAAAAAAATTCCACCGGAAGTGCTGACGTCGCTTAATAGCATTGACGATCCGGCACGTCTGGCCGACACCATCGCCGCTCATATGCCGCTGAAGCTGGCGGATAAGCAGTCCGTGCTGGAGATGTCTGACGTCAATGAACGTCTGGAATATCTGATGGCGATGATGGAGTCGGAGATCGACCTGTTGCAGGTTGAGAAGCGCATCCGTAACCGCGTTAAGAAACAGATGGAAAAATCCCAGCGCGAGTACTATCTGAATGAGCAGATGAAAGCCATCCAGAAAGAGCTGGGCGAGATGGACGATGCGCCGGACGAAAACGAAGCGCTGAAGCGTAAGATCGACGCGGCGAAGATGCCGAAAGAGGCAAAAGAGAAAGCGGAAGCCGAGTTGCAGAAGCTGAAGATGATGTCTCCGATGTCGGCAGAAGCAACCGTGGTGCGTGGCTACATCGAGTGGATGATCCAGGTGCCGTGGAATGCCCGCAGCAAGGTCAAGAAAGATCTGCGTCAGGCGCAGGAGATTCTGGATACCGATCACTACGGCCTGGAACGCGTTAAAGATCGCATCCTTGAGTACCTTGCGGTTCAAAGCCGGGTTAACAAACTGAAGGGGCCGATCCTCTGCCTGGTAGGGCCGCCGGGGGTGGGTAAAACCTCTCTGGGGCAGTCCATTGCCAAAGCCACCGGACGTAAATACATCCGCATGGCGCTGGGCGGCGTGCGTGACGAAGCGGAGATCCGTGGTCACCGCCGGACCTATATCGGCTCTATGCCGGGCAAACTGATCCAAAAGATGGCGAAGGTAGGGGTGAAAAACCCGCTCTTCCTGCTGGATGAGATCGATAAGATGTCGTCGGACATGCGTGGTGACCCGGCGTCGGCGCTGCTGGAAGTTCTTGATCCCGAGCAGAACGTGGCTTTCAGCGATCACTACCTTGAGGTTGACTACGATCTCAGCGACGTGATGTTTGTTGCGACGTCAAACTCGATGAATATCCCTGCGCCGCTGCTGGACCGTATGGAAGTGATCCGTCTGTCGGGTTACACCGAAGATGAGAAACTGAACATTGCCAAGCGCCACCTGCTGCCGAAGCAGATTGAGCGTAACGCCCTGAAAAAGGGCGAGATCACGGTTGACGATAGCGCCATCGTTGGCATTATTCGTTACTACACCCGTGAAGCCGGTGTTCGTAGCCTGGAGCGTGAAATCTCCAAGCTGTGCCGGAAGGCGGTGAAACAGCTGCTGCTCGATCCGTCGCTGAAGCAGATCACCATCAACGGGGATAACCTCAACGAGTACCTGGGCGTTCAGCGCTTCGACTACGGTCGTGCAGATGATGAAAACCGCGTGGGTCAGGTGACCGGTCTGGCGTGGACGGAAGTGGGCGGCGATCTGCTGACCATCGAAACCGCCTGCGTGCCGGGTAAAGGCAAGCTGACCTACACCGGCTCGCTGGGTGAAGTCATGCAGGAGTCCATCCAGGCGGCGTTGACCGTGGTGCGCGCGCGTGCAGAGAAGCTGGGCATTAACGGCGACTTCTACGAAAAACGCGATATCCACGTTCACGTTCCAGAAGGAGCGACGCCGAAAGATGGCCCGAGCGCCGGTATTGCCATGTGTACGGCGCTGGTCTCCTGTCTGACCGGCAACCCGGTTCGCGCCGACGTGGCGATGACCGGTGAGATCACCCTGCGCGGTCAGGTTCTGCCGATTGGCGGCCTCAAAGAGAAGCTGCTGGCAGCGCACCGCGGCGGTATCAAAACCGTGCTGATCCCCTACGAGAACAAGCGTGACCTCGAAGAGATCCCGGAGAACGTGATTGCCGATCTCGACATTCACCCGGTGAAACGTATCGAGGAAGTGCTGACCCTGGCGCTGCAAAATGAGCCGTCAGGCATGCAGGTCGTTAGCGCAAAATAGTGACCTCGCGCAAAGAGCGTCAATAAAAACAAGGCTGGCAGCGCATTTCGGGCTTGCCAGCCTTTTTTTGTATAGCTAATTTAGATGGCTGGTTTGCTGTATCATCAACAACGGGTGTTGTAAGGGCATGACAGGCCTGATATAACTGCTGCGCGGTCGCACTTCGATGGATTAAGGTGCGATATAAATTATAAAGAGAGGAAGAGAAGAGTGAATAAATCTCAACTGATAGACAAAATTGCTGCAGGGGCTGATATCTCTAAAGCTGCGGCTGGACGTGCGTTAGATGCTTTAATTGCTTCTGTTACTGAATCTCTGCAAGCCGGGGACGAAGTTGCGCTGGTAGGTTTTGGTACTTTTGCGGTTAAAGAGCGTGCTGCCCGTACTGGTCGCAACCCGCAGACTGGCAAAGAGATCACCATCGCTGCCGCTAAAGTTCCGGGTTTCCGCGCAGGTAAGGCGCTGAAAGACGCGGTAAACTGATAGCGATCCCTCTCAGGATTGTGACAAAGTACAAGGGCGCATCACCAGATGTGCCTTTTTTATTTGCGATGCCGGAATTAATCGGACCTGTGGGCTGACAACCGCCCCGGTTTCTTGTCACAATACGGCTTTACGCGCAGCGGCCCAGGAGTGTTGGCGCTGCGTGAGACAGACAGTCACCTACAGCGGAGTGTTGTTACACCATGATGGACAATTTACGTGCGGCGGCCAACCACGTCGTGCTCAAGATCATTCTGGGTTTAATTATCGTGTCATTCATTCTGACTGGCGTTGGTAACTACCTGATTGGCGGTAACAATAATTATGCCGCAAAAGTTAATGGCCAGGAGATTAGCCGCAGCCAGTTCGAAAATGCCGTAGCGGCAGAACGTAACCGCTTGCAGCAGAAGCACGGCGAACGGTTCTCCGAGCTGGCCAGCAATGAAGCCTTTATGAAGAGCATGCGTCAGCAGGTGCTGAGCCGCCTGATTGATGAAGCACTGCTTGACCAGTACGCCCAGCATCTGGGCCTCGGCGTCAGCGACGAGCAGGTGAAGAAAGCCATCTTCTCAACCCAGGCTTTCCAGAACAACGGTAAGTTCGACAACGCACGCTACAATGCGCTGGTCAATCAGATGGGCATGAGCGCCGATCAGTACGCGCAGGCCCTGCGTAACCAGCTCACCTCCCAGCAGCTGATCAATGCCATTGCCGGTACTGACTTTATGCTGAAAGGTGAAACCGATGAGCTGGCCGCGCTGGTCGCGCAGCAGCGTATGGTGCGCACGGCAACTCTCGACGTTAACGCCCTGGCACAGCAGCAGACCGCCTCCGATCAGGAGATCGCCAGCTACTACGAGCAGAACAAAAACAGCTTTATCGCCCCGGAGCAGTTCCGCGTCAGCTACATCAAGCTGGATGCTGCCAGCATGCAGCAGAACGCCAGCGATGAAGAGATTCAGTCCTACTACGATCAGCATCAGGACCAGTTCACCCAGCCGCAGCGTAATCGTTACAGCGTGATCCAGACCAAAACCGAAGACGATGCGAAAGCGGTGCTGGAACAGTTAAGCAAAGGTGCTGATTTCGCCACCCTCGCCAAAGAGAAGTCGGCGGACATTATCTCTGCCCGCAACGGCGGCGATATGGGCTGGCTGGAAGATTCCACCACCCCCGACGAGCTGAAAAAAGCGGGTCTGAAAGAGAAAGGCCAGCTCTCTGGCGTGATTAAATCCTCCGTTGGCTTCCTGATCGTGCGTCTTGACGATGTTCAGCCTGCTCAGATTAAGCCGTTTAACGACGTGCGTGACGAGCTGGCAGCGAAGGTGAAGCAGGAGAAAGGTCTTGATGCCTACTACGCCCTGCAGCAGAAAGTGAGCGATGCCGCGAGCAACGACAATGAGTCGCTGGCGGGTGCAGAGCAGGCAGCAGGCGTGAAAGCGGTTGAAACCGGCTGGTTTGGCCGCGACAACCTGCCGCAAGAGCTGAACTTCAAACCGGTTTCTGACGCTATCTTCAGCGGCGCGCTGGTGGGTGAGAACGGTTCGCCAGGTAACAACTCCGACATCATTACCGTAGATGGCGATCGGGCGTTTGTGCTGCGCGTGAGCGAGCATAAAGCTGAAGCCGTGAAGCCGCTGGAGGAAGTGAAAGCCCAGGTAAGCGATATCGTGAAGCACAACAAAGCTGAGCAGCAGGCGAAGCTGAATGCCGATAAGCTGCTGGCGGCCCTGAAAACGGGTAAAGGCGACGAGGCATTGAAAGCCGCAGGCCTGAGCTTTGGCGAGCAGAAGGCGCTGGTACGTACCGGTCAGGATCCGCTGAGCCAGGCGGCCTTTACGCTGGCCCTCCCGGCGAAGGATAAGCCGGTCTACGGCGTTGCCAACGATATGCAGGGCAACGTAGTGCTGCTGGCGCTGGACGAAGTGAAAGCGGGCACCCTGCCGGACGCGCAGAAAAAAGCCATGGTTGAGGGGATCACTGAGAACAATGCCCAGATCTCTTTCGAAGCGCTGATGAGCAACCTGCGTAAAGAAGCCAAAATCAAAACGGGCGACATCGTCGATCCACAGCAGTAATTCTTCTGGGCGTCTCGCAGAGTTTTGCAACGCCCTGCAATAATCAAAGGCCGCTTTCGCGGCCTTTTCCATTTCTGCGATCTGCCATTTGTCTCGCGTTCCCGCTCTGTTTATCGTGCAGGGGCTGTCAACAAACAAGGAGAAAGCAGCATGAAACGTGGAATCAAAATAGCAGTGATGACCCTGACATTGACCTGTGCCGCCCTGAGCCAGCAAGCGCTTGCCGCTGACGCGCCGGTAAAATCCCCGCAGGCGCAGACGGTGCAGGGTAAATCCGCCGCTGCTGGGCCTGAGGCTAAGGCAAAAGCGCCGCAGGCGGTGAAGGGCGATGAGGAGCCGACCCGGGTCAGCATTAACGCGGCGTCGGCGGAGGCGCTGGCACAGGCGATGAACGGCGTGGGGCTGAAGAAAGCGCAGGCGATTGTCAGCTACCGTGACGAATATGGACCCTTTAAGACGCTGGAAGATTTACAGCAGGTACCGGGAATGGGGGCCTCGCTGGTGGAGCGTAACCTGGATCGTTTAACCCTGTAAGTTTTGCTTGCGTCGTAGCCATTTTTTGCCATGCTAAAGAGGTCATACCAGTTATGACCTCCGACCTTACATAACATAAGAAAAAAGGCTATTGCGCTATGCAGACTGAAATTAAAGTTCGTGGTTACCATATCGATGTCTACCAGCATGTGAATAACGCCCGCTACCTCGAGTTTCTGGAGGAGGCGCGCTGGGAGGGGCTGGAAAGCAGCGAAGGCTTCCGCTGGATGATGGCTAACAACATTGCGTTTATCGTGGTCAATATCAACATCAACTATCGCCGGCCGGCGGTGCTGGGCGATCTGTTGACCATTACCAGCAGCATTCAGCAGCTTAACGGTAAAAGCGGCGTGCTCAGTCAGGTAGTGACGCTGTCGCCAGAGGGGGAGGTGGTGGCCGATGCGCTGATCACCTTTGTCTGCATCGATCTGCGCACTAAAAAATCGCTGGCGCTGGAAGGGGAGCTGCGGGAGAAGCTGGAGATGATGATGGCGTAAGCTCTCACGCCCGGTGGCGCTACGCTTACCGGGCCTACAAACCGCACTGTGCTACTGTAGGCCGGGTAAGGCGAAGCCGCCACCCGGCGTTAATCAAGCTTACTGCAACCCTGTTTTCTGCTTCATTGCCGCCATCACCGCAGGCTTCTCTGCCAGATAGTGATTCAGGCCGTTGGCACGTAGGTTACAGGCAGCACACTGGCCGCAGCCGTCGCCCTTGATGCCGTTGTAGCAGGTCAGGGTCTCTTCGCGGACCAGCTCCAGCTTCTGCCAGTAGTCGGCCAGCGCCCAGGTTTCTGCTTTATCGAGCCACATCAGCGGCGTCTCAAAGCGGATATTCTTTGCCATGCCGAGGCTGACCGCATGGTTGAGCGCCTTCACAAACTCGTCGCGGCAGTCCGGGTAGCCGGAGAAGTCGGTCTCACAGACGCCGGTGATCACCGCTTCGGCCTGCACCTGGTAGGCGTAGATAGCCGCAAGGGTCAAAAACAGAATATTGCGGCCGGGCACGAAGGTGTTGGGGATACCGCTGGCGTCCGGCTCGTAGTCCGGCACTGGGATACTGTCACGCGTCAGGCTGCTGACCGCCAGCTCGTTAAGCAGGGTGACGTCCAGTACCTTATGCGCCCGTGCGCCCAGCTTCAGCGCCAGCTCACGCGCGACGTCAATCTCGGCGCGGTGACGCTGACCGTAATCGAAGGTGACACAGTGGACTTCATCATAGTGATGCAGCGCCTGTACCAGACAGGTGGTGGAGTCCTGGCCTCCGCTAAAGACGACAACGGCACGTTTCATAGATTTTCCTGACAGTTTCACTAGCAATAAAGCCGCTATGGTAGCGCCTGACGGCGGGCACCACCAGTAGCCATTTGCTATCGCAGCAGACGGGCAATCTCTGCGGTCCAGGGCGCGGTATCGCCTATAGAGGCCTTAACCCACTCTGGATTGTAGTAGGTCTCGAGATAGCGCTCGCCGCTGTCGCACAGCAGGGTAACCATCGAGCCGGTACGTCCCTCGTCACGCATTCGGGCGGCAAGCTGCAACGCCCCCCACATGTTGGTGCCGGTGGAGGCCCCGACCTTGCGGCCTAGCTGGCTCTCCAGCCAGTGGGCAGTAGCAACGCTGGCGGCATCCGGGACGCGCAGCATCTCGTCTACCACGTCCGGAATGAACGAGGGCTCCACGCGGGGACGCCCGATGCCTTCAATTTTACTTCCGACCGGGCTGCGCAGGCTGGCATCCCGCTGCTGCCAGTAGTCAAGAAAGACAGAGTTTTGCGGATCCACCACCGTGAGCTGGGTGTCGTATCCCTGGTAGCGAATATAGCGCCCAATGGTTGCCGACGTGCCGCCGGTACCGGCGCTCATCACGATATGGGTTGGGATCGGGTGCGGCTCATGGCGCATCTGGCGGTAGATGCTGTCGGCGATATTGTTGTTGCCGCGCCAGTCGGTGGCGCGCTCGGCGTAGGTAAACTGATCCATATAGTGGCCATGCAGCTCCTGCGCCAGCGTCTCGGAAGCAGCATAGATCTCGCAGGCGCTTTCGACGAAGTGGCAGCGGCCGCCGTAAAAAGCAATCTGCTCGATTTTACGTTTTGCGGTGCAGGCGGGCATCACTGCAATAAAGGGCAGACCCAGCAGACGGGCAAACCAGGCCTCCGATACCGCCGTTGAGCCAGAGGAGGCCTCAATAATCGGCGTGCCTTCCTGGATCCAGCCGTTGCACAGCCCGTAAAGGAACAGCGAGCGCGCGAGGCGGTGCTTCAGGCTGCCGGTTGGGTGCGTGCTCTCATCCTTCAGGTAGATATAAATTCCCGGAAAGGCGGGGAGGGGAAGGCGAATCAGATGTGTATCCGCCGAGCGCTGGGCATCGGCATTAATTTCACTGATGGCATATTTAGTCCAGGCGTTGTTCATCCGGGGCGATCCTGTTTGTCAATTTGTGCCTAGCTTAACGGAAAGCGCCTAAAAAATTGTTGCCATTCCGTCTTTGAAATAGAATAACGAGAGAAAAAATTTCTCCCGGAGGCCGCTAATGCTAGATAAAATTGATAAAAAGCTGCTTACTCTGCTGCAGCGAGACAGTACCCTCTCTTTGCAGGCGTTAGCCGATGCCGTTAATCTGACAACGACCCCCTGCTGGAAACGGCTCAAGCGGCTGGAGGATGAAGGGATCCTGCTGGCGCGCGTGGCGCTGCTGGATGCCGAAAAGCTGGGCCTCGGCCTCACGGCTTTTATGCTGATCAAAACCCAGCAGCACTGCAGCGAGTGGTACCATCAGTTTGTCAGCGTGGTCTCCGCTATGCCGGAGGTGCTGGGCTTCTGGCGCATGGCTGGCGAATATGACTACTTAATGCGCGTTCAGGTCGCTGATATGAAGCGCTACGACGATTTTTACAAACGTCTGGTCAATAGCGTGCCAGGCTTGTCCGATGTGACATCGAGTTTTGCGATGGAACAGATAAAATATACGACAGAGTTACCCATTGATTAACGCTTCTGGCCCCGGCGTCAGGGGCCGAATAAAGACCTTCAGGATATAACCGCGTGCGATTATTTGCTCAACTAGGCTGGTACTTTCGCCGGGAGTGGCGACGCTATCTCGGTGCCGTAGCCCTGCTTATCATCATTGCTCTTCTGCAGCTGATCCCACCAAAAGTCGTGGGGTACGTGGTCGATGGCGTAACCCAGGGCCGCTATCACCCGCAGGACGTCATGATGTGGGTCGGCTTGCTGGTGCTGGTGGCCATCGTCATCTATCTGCTGCGCTACGTCTGGCGGGTGCTGCTGTTTGGCGCGTCTTATCAGTTAGCCGTCGAGCTACGGGAGGACTTCTACCGCCAGCTCAGCCGCCAGCATCCAGAGTTTTACCTGCGCCACCGTACCGGTGACCTCATGGCCCGCGCGACTAACGACGTTGATCGCGTGGTCTTTGCCGCAGGAGAGGGGGTGCTGACCCTTGTGGATTCGCTGGTGATGGGCTGCGTGGTACTGATCGTCATGTCGACCCAGATCAGCTGGCAGCTCACCCTGCTGGCGCTGCTGCCGATGCCGATTATGGCGCTGGTGATCAAACGCTACGGCGATCAGCTGCATAACCGATTCAAGCTGGCGCAGGCGGCGTTCTCTTCGCTTAACGACCGTACCCAGGAGAGTCTGACCAGCATTCGCATGATCAAAGCCTTTGGCCTTGAGGATCGTCAGTCCGGACTGTTTGCCGAAGATGCCGCCGATACCGGCAGGAAAAACATGAAGGTCGCGCGGGTTGATGCCCGTTTCGATCCCACTATCTATATCGCCATCGGCATGGCAAACCTGCTGGCGATCGGCGGCGGCAGCTGGATGGTGGTTAACGGCAGCCTGACGCTGGGGGAACTCACCAGCTTTACCATGTATCTGGGGCTGATGATCTGGCCCATGCTGGCCCTCGCATGGATGTTTAATATCGTCGAGCGCGGCAGCGCCGCTTACAGCCGCATCCGTGACATGCTGGCGGAAGCGCCGGTGGTGGATGACGGCAGCGAGCCGCTGCCGGAAGGGCGTGGCAACCTGAACGTAGCGATCCGCGAGTTTCGCTATCCGCAGGCAGCGCATCCCACCCTGGAAAACGTCAACTTTACGTTGATGCCGGGACAGATGCTGGGTATCTGCGGGCCGACCGGGGCTGGGAAAAGTACGCTGCTGTCGCTGATCCAGCGCCATTTTGACGTCACCCAAGGGGAGATCCGCTTTCACGATCGGCCTCTGCCGAACCTGAAGCTGGACGCATGGCGCGGGCGGCTGGCGGTGGTCAATCAGACGCCGTTCCTTTTCTCGGACACCGTTGGCAATAACATTGCCCTCGGCCACCCCGGCGCGACGCAGCAAGAGATTGAGCACGTTGCCCGGCTGGCCAGCGTCCACGAGGATATTCTGCGTCTGCCGCAGGGGTACGATACCGAAGTAGGCGAGCGCGGGGTGATGCTCTCCGGTGGGCAGAAGCAGCGTATTTCCATTGCCCGGGCGCTGCTGCTCAACGCCGAAATCCTGATCCTCGATGACGCGTTGTCGGCGGTGGATGGCCGTACCGAGCACCAGATCCTGCATAACCTGCGCCAGTGGGGCGAGGGGCGGACGGTAATCATCAGTGCACACCGCCTCTCGGCTCTCGCTGAAGCGAGCGAGATCCTGGTGATGCAGCATGGGCACATTGTTCAGCGCGGGCAGCACGAAACCTTAGCCCATCAGCCGGGTTGGTATCGCGATATGCACCGTTACCAGCAGCTGGAAGCCGCGCTGGATGACGAAGAGAAGGAGAGTGCTGATGCGTAGTTTTGGACAGCTTTGGCCGACGCTAAAACGCCTGTTAGCCTACGGTAAACCGTGGAAAAAACCGCTTACCAGAGCGGTCGTCATGCTGTGGGTTGCCGCGGCGGCTGAGGTCGCCGGCCCGGCGCTGATCAGCTATTTTATCGATAACATGGTGGCGAAAAGCTATCTGCCCCTCGGCCTGCTGATAGGGCTGGCCGTGGCCTATATTGGCCTGCAGCTTTTGGCCGCTGGACTGCACTATGCCCAGTCGCTGCTGTTTAACGAGGCTGCCGTCGGCGTTGTACAGCAGCTGCGTACCGATGTGATGGATGCAGCCCTGCGCCAGCCGCTGAACGCCTTTGACACCCAGCCGGTAGGGCAGCTCATCTCCCGCGTCACCAACGACACGGAAGTGATCCGCGATCTCTACGTGATGGTGGTCTCAACCGTGCTGCGCAGCGCGGCGCTGGTGGGAGCAATGCTGGTGGCGATGTTCAGCCTCGACTGGCGGATGGCGCTGGTGGCGCTGGCCATCTTCCCGGCGGTGCTCTGCGTGATGGCACTCTATCAGCGCTACAGCACGCCCATTGTACGTCGCGTTCGCACCTACCTGGCGGATATCAACGACGGCTTTAACGAAGTGATCAACGGCATGAACGTGATCCAGCAGTTTCGCCAGCAGGCGCGCTTCGGTGAGCGGATGGGCGAGGCCAGCCGCTCCCACTATACGGCACGCATGCAGACGCTGCGCCTCGACGGTTTTCTGCTGCGTCCGCTGCTGAGTCTCTTCTCGGCGCTGGTGCTCTGCGGTCTACTGATGCTGTTTGGCTTTACCTCGGTGGGCACCATTGAAGTCGGGGTGCTCTATGCCTTTATCAGCTACCTTGGCCGCCTTAACGAACCGTTGATAGAGCTGACCACCCAGCAGTCGATCATGCAGCAGGCGGTGGTGGCGGGTGAACGCGTGTTTGAGTTGATGGATCGCCCGCGCCAGACCTACGGTGATGATGAGCGTCCGCTGGCCAGCGGCGCAATCGACATCGAAAATCTGTCGTTCGCCTATCGCGACGATAACCTTGTATTACAGGACATCAACCTCTCCGTGCCGCCGCGCAGCTTTATCGCGCTGGTGGGCCACACCGGCAGCGGCAAGAGCACTCTCGCGAGCCTGCTGATGGGCTACTATCCGCTGACAAAAGGGGAGATCCGCCTTGACGGTCGACCGCTCTCAACCCTTAGCCACGACGTGCTGCGTCAGGGCGTAGCGATGGTCCAGCAGGATCCGGTGGTACTGGCGGACTCCTTCTTTGCTAACGTCACCCTCGGGCGCGATATTAGCGAAGCGCAGGTATGGCAGGCGCTGGAGACCGTTCAGCTGGCAGAGCTGGCGCGTGGCATGCCCGATGGCATCCATACCAGTCTGGGAGAGCAGGGCAATAACCTGTCGGTTGGACAGAAGCAGCTGCTGGCGCTAGCCCGCGTGCTGGTTGCCACCCCGCAGATCCTGATCCTTGACGAGGCAACGGCGAATATTGACTCCGGCACCGAGCAGGCGATTCAGCAGGCGCTGGCCGCAGTACGTCAGCATACGACGCTGGTGGTCATAGCCCACCGCCTCTCTACTATTGTGGAAGCGGATACTATTCTGGTTCTGCATCGCGGGCAGGCAGTGGAGCGTGGCAGCCATCAAGCACTGCTGGCCGCAGAAGGGCGCTACTGGCAGATGTATCAGCTACAGCTGGCGGGTGAAGAGCTTGCCGCCAGTACGCAAGAAGAGTCGCTTATCGCCTGATGCACCATTATCAGGCAGGCTACTAACAGGATCGCCTGTTGGTGCAAAAACTGCACGCACCATGCACTATCATGGTGCGTTTTTCATTCCCAGGAACAATCTGAATCCCTGCCACACTTTTACGCGTAACCGCTGCTCCTTTCCGGACGCCTTAAGCCGCTGAATTTTTCCCTTTTTCTAATTCTGGCACACCGCTTGCAACACTCTCCCTATGTTAGCTACGGCCATTACCGATTTTCGTCTGAGGGGGATTTATGAAGCTGGTTACCGTGGTCATTAAGCCATTTAAACTTGAGGACGTCCGTGAAGCACTGTCGTCTATCGGTATTCAGGGGCTGACCGTTACTGAAGTGAAAGGTTTTGGGCGTCAGAAGGGCCATGCTGAACTTTACCGCGGGGCAGAGTACAGCGTTAACTTCCTGCCGAAGGTAAAGATTGATGTGGCCATTGCTGACGATCAGCTTGATGAAGTGATTGATGTCATTAGCAAAGCGGCCTACACCGGCAAAATTGGCGACGGCAAAATTTTCGTTGCCGAACTGCAACGCGTTATCCGCATTCGTACCGGCGAAGCCGACGAAGCGGCACTGTAACGTCAGACACACAGTGATTGGGATGGAAAAAATGAAAAAATTAACCTTAAAAACGGCGATGGCCGCACTGGCAGCGTTACCGGGTCTGGCGATGGCGGCTCCGGCCGTGGCCGACAAGGCTGATAACGCCTTTATGATGATCTGCACCGCGCTGGTGCTGTTTATGACCATTCCAGGGATCGCGCTGTTCTACGGCGGCCTGATCCGTGGCAAAAACGTGCTGTCGATGCTGACCCAGGTCACCGTAACCTTTGCGCTAGTGTGCGTACTGTGGGTGGTTTACGGCTACTCGCTGGCGTTCGGCACAGGCAACAACTTCTTCGGCGATTTCAACTGGGCGATGCTGAAAAATATTGAGCTGACCGCCGTAATGGGCAGCTTCTACCAGTATATTCACGTTGCGTTCCAGGGCTCATTCGCCTGCATCACCGTCGGCCTGATCGTCGGTGCGCTGGCCGAGCGTATCCGCTTCTCCGCAGTACTGATCTTCGTGGTGGTGTGGATGACCCTCTCCTACGTGCCGATTGCGCACATGGTCTGGGGTGGCGGCCTGCTGGCTTCACACGGCGCGCTGGACTTTGCTGGCGGCACGGTGGTGCACATCAACGCCGCGATTGCGGGCCTGGTGGGTGCTTACCTGATTGGCAAACGCGTTGGCTTTGGCAAAGAGGCGTTTAAACCGCACAACCTGCCGATGGTGTTTATTGGTACGGCGATCCTCTACATTGGCTGGTTCGGCTTTAACGCGGGCTCCGCCGGTGCCGCTAACGAAATCGCTGCTCTGGCGTTTGTGAACACCGTTGTCGCCACCGCAGGCGCTATCCTTGCCTGGGTCTTTGGCGAGTGGGCAACCCGCGGTAAGCCATCGTTGCTGGGCGCATGCTCCGGTGCGATTGCGGGTCTGGTGGCCGTGACGCCAGCCTGTGGCTACATCGGCGTGGGTGGTTCGTTGATTGTGGGCATCGTGGCAGGCCTGGCCGGTCTGTGGGGCGTTACCATGCTGAAACGCTGGCTGCGCGTTGACGACCCGTGTGACGTGTTCGGTGTGCATGGCGTCTGCGGTATCGTAGGCTGTATCCTGACCGGCGTGTTTGCCTCTACCTCCCTGGGCGGCGTCGGCTATGCCGAAGGCGTGACCATGGGGCATCAGGTGCTAGTGCAGCTGGAAAGTATCGCCATTACCATCGTCTGGTCAGGCGTAGTGGCCTTCATCGGCTACAAACTGGCTGACATGATTGTTGGCCTGCGCGTACCGGAAGAGCAGGAGCGCGAAGGGCTGGATGTGAACAGCCACGGCGAGAACGCCTACAACGCCTAATCGACTCTCATCCTCTAAAAAGCCTCCCGCCTGCGGGAGGCTTTTTTGTTTATTCGTTGCGGTTACGCATGACCCCTTCCTGCACGCTGGATGCCACCAGCACGCCATCCTGAGTGTAGAACTCACCGCGAACAAACCCGCGTGCGCTGGAGGCAGAGGTGCTCTCTACGCTATAGAGCAGCCACTCGTTCATATCGAACGGACGATGGAACCACATTGAGTGATCGATCGTGGCAACCTGCATGCCTCTTTCCAGAAAACCAACGCCGTGCGGCTGAAGCGCCACCGGAAGAAAGTTAAAGTCAGAGGCGTAGCCCAGCAGATACTGATGCGTGCGAAAATCCGCCGGCATCGTGCCGTTGGCGCGGATCCATACCTGGCGGGCAGGCTCCGCTACGTGGCCCTTCATCGGGTTATGGAACTCAACCGGGCGGATCTCCAGCGGCTTCTCGCAGAGAAACTTCTCTTTTACCTGCGGCGGCAGAAGGTGCGCCAGCGAACGGGCAATATCCGTCTCCGACGGCAGATTATCCGGGGCAGGGGCGGCAGGCATCGTTTTCTGGTGCTCATAGCCCGGCTCGGGAGCCTGGAACGACGCCGTCATATAGAATATGGGCTTACCGTTCTGGATGGCAGCAACCCGGCGGGCGCTAAAGCTGTTGCCGTCGCGCAGCACCTCTACGTCATAGATAATCGGCTTCTGACTGTCGCCGGGGCGTAAAAAGTAGCTGTGGAATGAGTGGACAAGGCGATCCGTTGGCACGGTCTCTTTTGCGGCATAGAGCGCCTGACCGACAACCTGGCCGCCAAAGACCTGGCGCAGGCCTAAATCCTCGCTTTGACCGCGAAACAGACCCTCTTCAATTTTTTCCAGATTAAGCAACGTCAGCAGATTATTCAGCGCTTGACTCATAGGTGTCCTCAATAAAATAAAAGCGACCGGGGGGGATACAGGCAGAGTATAACCCAGAAATGCAAGTGGTCCGATGGGTGCAAAAATCTGAATACATGGCTGTTTCCAGGCAAAAATCAGTGATGTGTGCCACACTTACTGGCGTTCGATACGATTTAAGTATTAACCACTACTTCTGGCGGGCGTCATACCTGCTGGTGCATTGAAGATAAGGAGAACTCAATGAAACTCGTGCACATGTTAAGTGGTTTAGCGGTTGCTGTTTCTCTGGCTGCCTGTGCCGATAAAAGCGCAGATATCCAGACGCCCGCCCCAAACCCGAATACCTCTATTGCTTCAACGCAGTCTGTGATTAAGCAGCCTAACGTGTCTGGTACAATTTGGATCCGCCAGAAGGTGGCTCTGCCGCCAGATGCGGTACTGACCGTTACCCTGGCCGATGCATCACAGGCTGACGTACCGTCTAAAGTCATCGCCCAGCGTGCCGTTCGTACTGAAGGCAAACAGGCTCCGTTCAGCTATGAACTGCCGTTTGACCCGGCGCTGGTGCAGCCAGACGCGCGTATTCTGTTAAGCGCAGCGATCACGGTTGATAATAAACTGGTGTTTATCACTGATGGGATCAAACCCGCAGTTAACCAGGGCGGTACCCGTATCGACCTGAACCTGGTCCCGGTCCAGCAGACAGCCCTGCCGATGCAGCAGGGCGGCGGGGCGGCAACTACCGTACCGTCAACTTCGCCAACGCAGGTTAGCCCCTCTTCGGCAACCCCTGCTCCGACGCAGCTGTAATCATAAAACCCTCTCCCCTGGAGAGGGTTTTTTAATATCTCCAGCGATACCTCGCTAAATCTATCTCTCCACTACCTGTTACCTGAACGCCATCGGCGAGCAGGGCCTGACGCTGGCGCTGCAGATCCGGCCCGGTGAGGGAGATCTGCCCCTGACGATTTACCACCCGATGCCACGGCAGCGTGCTGCCCTCCGGCAGGCGTCTGAGCACGCCGCCTACCTGGCGTGCCGCACGCGGAGAACCCGCCAGCCGCGCCACCTCGCCATAGGTGGTTACCGAGCCGGACGGTATCGCGGCAACGATTTGCCACACCCGCTGGGGAAAAGAGTCGTTGTCTGCCATCATGATTTCCTGAAGAGTATTTCACCAGCATAATCAGCGCGTGCGAGCCTGTGAAGAGGCGGCTGCGCAATAAACCAGCATCCAGCAGGGCGCGGCTTGCAATTGCCGGGCCGTACAGTGATAATGCGTCCGCGCGTTGGTTAACAACGCTCTCAATGGGGGCCCTGTTGGTTCTCCCGCAACGCTACTCTGTTTACCAGGTCAGATCCGGAAGGAAGCAGCCAGAGCAGATGACGTGTGTGCCGGGATGTAGCTGGCAGGGCCCCCACCCATTTCTGCTCCCCAGGTTCTCTTTCTTTGTTTTATCCTACGAATCGTATATGTCTTCATATGAAAATCTGGAGAAGGAACGACAATGACAACTAATGCGACGCGTATCGTTTGCGGTTTTTCACTCTTAATGGCAGCATTTTCATCGTATGCTACAACGCTACAGTCTGGCATGTACGAAGGTCTGCTACTGGCCGTTTCACCGACAGGAAATATCACGGGGTACTACTCAGAATCGGCTGAAGATAGTGTGAAGCGTACCTGCACCTTCTTTCTAGCTGGCCATGTTTCAGCGCAGCAGCCGGACAAGATCACCTCCTGGTCTTCCTCTGTTCTCCCAGGCTATATTGCGGCTAATTCAACGGGTGTCACATTAACCCTTCCCGATGGGCAAAATCATGCGGGTTGTATGAGTGTGCTGATGCCTGAAATTGCCACAGGCCTGGAGCTGGAGACGACACAGCAGACACGATGGCAAACGCTGATGCAGGTAAGCAGCCCGCGCGCTTATCTGAGCACCACGCCTGATGCCGCGACCCGACGTAAAGCCTGGATCGTTAAAGGCGACGTGGTGGGAGTAATAGAGAGACAGGCTGGCTGGACAAAAGTTGAGTTTGTTAACGGCAGTGGAAAGACGACGCTCGGCTGGGTGAGCAGTAATGATCTGCAGCCATTAACGCCTCCGGCATCCTGATCGGTTTACTTCTCTCCTGAACCCAATATTGCCGAGCGCGGCTTTCGCATCGGCAATCTATAGACTTATCTAAAATCGCGCCTCTGTCGTATTGCCTGACATCTATTTGTCATTAAACTGAAATGGTATTGTCATTTTTATGTCATATATTCCTGCCACAGTATTATTACAGTCATGCGATCGACGGCGTTTAAAGAAAACTATTTCTGGATCAACGGAAAAAGCTGGTGTATTAATTACTCGTCTCATTTATACCGAAAGGGATACTCATGGTCAGCGCAGTGTTAAACGTTAAAATTGACGAAGCAGTAAAAGAGAAACTTCGCCAGTATGCAGAGGCGAATAATGAGAACCTCAGCACGGCAACCGAAAAGCTGCTTCTGCTCGCGCTTGAATCAAGCGAGGGCGAGGTCTCCGAAGAAGATATCGACAGCCAGCATACGGAAGAAGAGAACGCATCGGCCCTGAGTGTGAAAGAGATCAAGGCGTTACGTAAACTGCTGAAGAAGAAAAAATGAAACCGCTACAGTCAACCGCCAGCAACTATGCTGAAGCCTGCGAGCAGCTGCGCTCCGGCTACGTTAAACAGGTTCGTCTGAACTGGAACGTCGGGACCGATGAGTTTTTTCTTATTGCATCGGAGTGGTGTGATGCAGGCGCAAAAATAAAAAAACAGGGCGAGAGTTTTATTATTGCCCTGAAAGGTTTTCCTATTCCCCGGCAGTAGCGATATTGCGATCGGTAAACCGATCGCTGTCACATTAAATATATTTCCGTTGCTTTATAATTGGCGGCTGGTTAATTAATGAAGACCATATTGGCTGTAAGGCCATAAATGCTTCCTGCAGGATCGCTTCCGGCTGGGTAAACGGCATCCGCAAATAACGTTCGAATGCCCCCGCCAGACCAAAGCGCGTTCCTGCTCCCAAATGAATACCCACGCTCTCCGCGCCGGTGGCAAATCGCGTCGCCAGCGCTTCCGGCAGCTCCACCCAAAATGAGAGTCCGCCCTGCGGAAGTTGCATCTGCCACGCTGGAAAAATGTCCCGCATCAGGCGCAGGCAGTCGTCGCGGCGTGTGGCCAGCATTCGTCGATGGGCAGGCAAAAAGGTTTCTCCATTCTCAATCAGCCAGCGGGCGGCAAGCTGCTCCAGCACCGGCGTACCCAGATCAAGGGTGTCACGCATCTGTACCAGCGAGGCGATAGTGCGGGCCGGGGCGCGGATCCAGCCCAGCCGCAGACCGCCCCAGAAACTTTTGGCAGCAGAGCCGAGTGAAATCACCGACCCATCCAGGCTAAAGGCAGCCAGCGGGGGCGGGGGCGGGGCGTCATACCAGAGATCGGTCATGGTTTCGTCCACCACCAGCGTGGTGCGCGTGCGAGCCGCAATCTCTGCTACGGTTTGCCGGGTTGCAGCGTCCATACAGCGGCCGGTGGGATTATGAAAGTCCGGCATCAGGTAGGCGAGCCTCGGCGAGGTCTGGCCGATGGTCGCCGCCAGCCCGTCGGTATCCCAGCCCTGCGCTGGCAGCGCAACACCAACCGGCCGGCAGGATGCCCCCTCAATCGCTGCTATCGCCAGTGGGTAGGTGGGGTGATCTACCACCACCCGATCCCCTGGCCCGGTCAGCAGACGCAGGATCAGCGCAAAACCACTGAGCGCCCCGTTAACAATCATCACTTCATCAGGCCGGGTCGGCAGGCCGCGCGCCGCATAGCGGGCGGCAATGGCGTCGCGTAACGTCAGTAATCCCTGCTGATCGTAACCGGTGGAGCCGAAGTGCTGCGGCATCGCGATCAGCGCCTGCTGGTACGCCTGATGGATCTCCGGGCTGGCCCCCAGCGAGGCGGTGGAGAGATCCAGAGCGCTGCCTGCGTGGGTACGGGTTGGCACCGTGCGGCTGCTTTCGGGCAGCATCACAACGGAGCCGCTGCCCTGGCGGCTCAGGAGAAAACCCTCATCCCGCAGCTGCGCCAGCCCGCTGGCTACGGTAGTGCGGCTGATGCCGAGGGCCGTAGCCAACTCGCGCTCGCCCGGCAGACGGGTTTCCAACGCCAGGCGACCGTCAAGGATCAGCATTCGTAGCGCCTGAGCAAGCTGCTGCCAGAGCGGCGTGCGCGAAGGAGTATGTTGCCACTGGCCCAGCAGGCGTACCAGCGACTGGCTTCCAAATCGACGTGATGACATAGGCAGTCCACTTTTTCAAAACTGGTCATTAATGATAATGCCACTAAGAGAGAGGATGTCACTCTCTTTGATTGAATGAGGTAAACTATGCTGCGGCGACTCCTGCAACTCTATATCGGCCTGACGCTCTACGGCGTCTCTACCGCCATGTTTGTCCGGGCGGATCTCGGCGCCGATCCGTGGAACGTATTTCATCTTGGCGTAGCGAAGCTCCTCTCACTCAATATTGGTCTTGTGATGATTGCCGTCGGCGCGCTGGTGCTGCTACTGTGGATCCCCCTGCGTCAGCGTCCTGGCCTGGGCACCATCAGTAACGTGGTGATGATTGGATTAGCCGCCGACGCCGCGCTGGTCCTGATGCCACCTCTGGAGTCGCTGCTCGCTCGCAGCCTGCTGCTGGCTGCCGCCGTGGTAGTCAACGCGCTGGCAACCGGAATGTATATTGGAGCTGGGTTCGGTGCGGGCCCGCGCGACGGCCTGATGACCGGTATTCACGCCCGCACCGGCTGGTCGGTGCGCGTGGTACGTACCGCCATTGAGGTAAGCGTCCTGCTGCTCGGCTGCGCAATGGGCGGCACCTTTGGCGTCGGAACGGTGCTCTACGCGCTGGCGATTGGCCCGCTGATCCAGCTCTGCCTGCCGTGGTTTCGCCAGCCGTCCCCAATTGCGCCCATCACTCAGCCGCAGGAGAGCGCGTTGTAAACCCGCGAAGCGCTCACAGCAACGGTGAGCGCTTTGGGTTACACTGGCGGCACGCTGGCTGCCAGGTAACGCTATGAAATCCATTACGCTTTATGATGTCGCCCGTTTCGCGGGCGTCTCCTACCAGACCGTCTCCCGCGTCATTAACCAGGCGGAGCACGTCTCGGCTCGTACCCGCGAGAAAGTGCTGTTTGCCATGCGCGAGCTGAACTACGTTCCCAACCGGGGCGCGCAGCAGCTGGCGGGCAAACGTAGCCGCACTCTCGGACTGCTCACCAGCGATCTGGCTCTCCATGCGCCGTCGCAGATCGCCTCGGCGGTGAAAAACCGCGCCGCGCAGGCCGGGGCTGGGGTGATCATCGCTATGCCCGAGCAGGCGACCCAGGCAGCCTGTGTGCTGGCGTTGCAGGAGCTGCTGGCCCAGCGGGTCACCGGGCTGCTGATCAACCTGCCGTTGGAGGACGATCAGGCCGAAGAGCTTGCTGCGCTGGCGCATCCGACGCCAGCGCTGTTTCTCGACGTCAGTCCGACGGCCAGGGTAAATAGCCTGGTATTTGATGCCGCAGAAGGGGCAAGGCTGGGGGCTGAGCATGTGTTGACCCTGGGCCATCGCGTTATTGCCCTGCTCGCCGGGCCGCCTGGCTCGGTGTCAGCCCGGGCGCGCCTTGCGGGCTGGCTGGAGACGCTGGAGAATGCCAAGGTCACGCCAGCGGCTACCGCGCACGGCGACTGGAGCGCGGCCTCAGGGTATGAACAGGCGCAGCGGCTGCTGGCCTCTCACCCGCAGCCTGAAGCCATTCTGGTGGCCAACGATCAGATGGCCCTTGGCGTCCTGCGCGCCTGTGCGGAAAAGGGCTTCGCCGTGCCCGGTCAGATCTCGGTTATTGGCTATGACGATACCGCCGACAGCGCGTGGTATACGCCGCCGCTGACCACGATACGTCAGGCTTTTAAAGAGGCAGGGGAGCGCAGCGTTGACTGGCTGCTTCAGCCTCCCGCTGATGAGCTAAGCCAGACGCTGCTGTCGGTGACGCTGGTCATTCGCAGCTCGGCCTAAAAACCTTTTCGCTTTTGTGATCGCTCCCGCTTATAGCGACGGCGATCCTTTACCTTTCTTCCTTGTCCGGGCATGGTACAGAAAATTGTGAGCGCTTCGCAAAAATCATGAGGTCGACATGTCCACTGCTGCACTGAACACCCTGCTTGCCCGCCGCGATTGGGAAAACCCGGTTGTGACTCACTGGAACCGCCTGCCGATGCACGTCCCTCTGCGCAGCTGGCGTGACGCTGACGAGGCGCGCCATGACAGCGGCTCGCCCTCGTGGCGGCTGCTCAACGGTGAGTGGCAGTTTAGCTTCTACTCCGCCCCGGAAGCGGTGCCAGCAACCTGGATAGAAGAGGATTGCGCCAGCGCCGTTGCGATGCCGGTGCCCTCTAACTGGCAGATGCAGGGTTTCGATACGCCGATCTATACCAACGTTACCTACCCGATCCCGGTCACGCCGCCCTATGTCCCGGCGGAGAACCCCACCGGCTGCTACTCGCTGACGTTTGATGTGGATGCGGCATGGCTGGCAAGCGGTCAGACGCGGATTATCTTTGAAGGGGTCAACTCAGCTTTCTATCTCTGGTGTAACGGGGAGTGGATTGGCTACTCGCAGGATAGCCGCCTGCCCGCAGAGTTCGATCTCAGCGCGGTGCTGCGACCGGGGGCAAACCGGCTGGCGGTGATGGTGCTGCGCTGGTGCGACGGTAGCTATCTGGAAGATCAGGATATGTGGCGAATGAGCGGTATCTTCCGCGACGTGGTGCTGCTGCACAAGCCTGCCACCCACATCAGCGATTTCCAGGTCGAGACCGCGCTTAACGCCGAATTTAACCATGCCCGAATAAACACCACCGTGCAGCTTGCCGGTGAGCTGGCCAACTGCCGGGTGGCCGTTGCCCTGTGGCGCGGCGGGGAGCAGATCGCCTGCGCAGAGAAGCGTCCCGGCAGCGCGATTGTGGACGAACGCGGCGCATGGGCCGAGCGGCTAAGCGTCGAGTTCGCTGTCGATAAGCCCGATCTCTGGAGCGCTGAAACGCCGCATCTCTATCGGCTGACCGTCGCGCTGCTGGATGCCGAGGGCCGTCTGCTGGAGGTCGAAGCGTGCGACGTGGGCGTGCGTAAGGTGGAGATTAGCCACGGTCAGCTGAAGGTCAACGGTAAGGCGCTGCTGATCCGTGGGGTTAACCGTCATGAGCATCACCCGGAAACCGGCCAGGCGGTGGACGAGGCCACCATGCGTCGGGATATCGAGCTGATGAAGCAGCATAACTTTAACGCCGTGCGCTGCTCTCACTACCCGAACCATCCTCTCTGGTACCGGCTGTGCGATCGCTATGGTCTCTACGTCGTTGACGAAGCCAATATTGAAACCCACGGCATGGTGCCGATGAGCCGGCTGGCGGACGATCCGCAGTGGTTCCCTGCCATGAGCGAGCGCGTTACCCGCATGGTGCAGCGCGACCGCAACCATCCCTCTATTATTATCTGGTCGCTGGGGAACGAGTCCGGCCACGGCGCAAGCCATGACGCGCTCTACCGCTGGGTGAAGTCCAGCGATCCGACGCGTCCGGTACAGTATGAGGGCGGCGGAGCGAACACGGCCGCCACCGATATCATCTGCCCGATGTATGCCCGCGTCGATATGGACCAGCCATTCCCCGCCGTGCCGAAGTGGTCGATTAAGAAGTGGATTGCCCTACCGGATGAGACGCGCCCGCTGATCCTCTGCGAGTACGCCCATGCGATGGGCAACAGCTTCGGCGGCTTTGCCAAATACTGGCAGGCGTTTCGTGATAATCCCCGCCTGCAGGGTGGCTTTGTCTGGGACTGGGTCGACCAGGCGCTGACGAAGCGGGATGAAAACGGCAATGCCTTCTGGGCCTACGGCGGTGATTTTGGCGATACGCCGAACGATCGCCAGTTCTGCATGAACGGGCTGGTCTTTCCGGATCGTACCCCGCACCCGGCCCTCTATGAGGCCCAGCGCGCGCAGCAGTTTTTCCAGTTCCGCCTGCTCAGCACCGCGCCGCTGGTGGTTGAGATCCACAGCGATTACCTCTTCCGCCAGGCGGATAACGAAGTGCTGCGCTGGAACATTGCCCGCGACGGCGAGGTGCTTGCCGAGGGTGAGCAGTCGCTAGCGATCCTGCCTCAGGGCACGCAGCGTCTGGAGATTGACGCCCCTGCGCTGTCGGCCGTACCGGGGGAGGTATGGCTTAACGTTGACGTATATCAGCCGCGAGCTACCGCATGGTCGCCGGATAACCACCGTTGCGCATGGGATCAGTGGCGGCTGCCTGCGCCGCTGGCAATTACCCCACCGGAGGAGGCAGGCCCCGGTGCGACGCTGGCTATCAGCGACGAGGCCTATAGCGTTAGCTGGCAGGATCGGCGCTGGCACTTCTCACGCCGTAGCGGCGATCTGGAGCAGTGGTGGTGCGGCGAGACGCCGACGCTGCTGACGCCGGTTCGGGATCAGTTTACCCGCGCGCCGCTTGATAACGATATCGGCATTAGCGAGGTGACGCGTATCGATCCCAATGCATGGGTTGAACGCTGGAAGGCGGCGGGCATGTACGCCATGACGCCGCGTCTGCTGCACTGCGCGGCGCAGGAGAGCGCCGGGGAGGTGGTCATCACCACCCGGCACGCCTGGTCTCATGAGGATAAGGTGCTGTTTATCAGCGATAAGCGCTGGCGCATCGACAGCTGCGGCGTGCTGCACGGTGACGTTGACGTGCAGCTTGCCACCGACGCCCCGCCGCCGGCAAGGATAGGCCTCAGCTGCCAGCTGGCTGCGGTAGAGGAGTCAGTGAGCTGGCTGGGCCTGGGGCCACATGAGAACTACCCTGACCGCAGGCTGGCGGCGAGCCAGGGACGCTGGACGCTGCCGCTGAGCGCGCTGCATACGCCCTATATTTTCCCCAGCGATAACGGCCTGCGCTGCGAAACGCGTCAGCTGGAGTATGGCGGGCACCGGCTTAACGGACGTTTTCACTTCTCTCTGAGCCGCTACGGCCAGCGTCAGCTTTATGAGACGAGCCATCACCATCTGCTGCGGGAAGAGGAGGGCTGCTGGCTTAACCTCGACGCGTTTCATATGGGCGTAGGCGGCGACGACTCGTGGAGTCCGAGCGTGTCGCCGGAGTTCATACTGACTGAAGATCGCGTGCGCTACGCCTTCAGCTGGCGTCAGGCGTAATCTTATCGGGCCGGAGGTTCGCTTCGGCCCATGCCATAAACGCCTCTTTCGGCAGCGCCTTGCTGTAGAACCAGCCCTGGGCAAACTGCACCCCGTGATTGCGCAGCCACTCTAGCTGGCCTTGGGTCTCGACGCCCTCCGCGACCATCGCCAGCCCCAACGCTTTTGCCATCTCGATAATGTGTGGAGTGACGTTTTTATACTCCAGCGCATCCACGAACGATTTGTCGATCTTCAGGATGTCGATTTCCAGATGCTGTAGATAGCTCAGGCTGGAGTAGCCGGTGCCGAAGTCGTCGATATAGATGGCATGCCCGGCACGACGAAGCTCGGCAATGGCGGGGGAGCTGACTTTGGGATCGGCAAAGCCGCGCTCGGTGATCTCAAGGGCAATTTGCGATGCGCTGAGTCGCCAGCGGGCCAGCTGCGTGCTGAGCAGCTCAGGAAGGGCTTTTGACAGCAGATCGCCAGGATCGAGATTGATCGAGACGTGTAGCTCCGGGTGACGCTGTAGCCAAGGCCCCAGATCGCTAAATACCGTCTCAATAATCAGCTGCGTGAGCTGTGGCATCAGGCCTGACTGCTCCGCCAGCGGAATAAAGATATCCGGCGTGAGAAAGCGGCCATCAGCCTGCCGCCAGCGGGCCAGCGCCTCGGCCCCAACCACTTTTCCACTGCCCAGGGCGATAATCGGCTGGTAGTAGACCTCAATATCGCGCGCGTTAATGGCATCCAGTATACGGTAGTGGGGCGACTGCAGGCGGCGCAGCACACGTAGCAGGAAAAACGCGATTAGCAGGCTCAGAAGTACGCCGATCGGAAGCCAGATCAGTAGCTGTCGGTGCCAGCCCTTTTCCAGCGGCGCGAGGGAGGATTGGGTAACGACGGCGATCCCTAATTCGGGAAAACGCCTGATATCATACAGCTCGCCTTGGAACGTAAGCTGGTTCTCCGTGGTTTGCTGCAGCTGCTGCCAGATGGCGGGGGTAAAATTGCCGCTACTGACAATAATCCGCTCCGTTTTCAGACCGATTAGCGATACACGTATAGACGAGGAGCCGAACGGCAGCACATCAATAAACGACAGAGGATCGATCATTACCACATGGCGCTCGCTACCCAACGCCGCCATGATCCGTTTTATACCCACATCGTTTTGGGTAGTTAGCCAGGCACGGTAGCCGTCCGGAGTGACTCTTTGTGCTGGCGGCAGCGCAACTTCGCGACTGGTGTTCTCCAGCGACGAGCAGAGAGGATGGAGGCGATCGACATAGAGTACCTCCTGAATATAGTGATTAGAGAAGGCGACTCTGCGCATCGCCTGCAGGTGCTCAGGGCTACAGGTGGTACCGGTAAACTGGTCGATCTTATTCAGGGCAGCTTTGGCCTGCTGAAGTACCTTTTGCGTACGTATGACGACCCGATCAGAGTAAGCATCCAGCTCGCGTCTGAAGGTCTCATGTGCCTGAAGGTGCGCCAGCCAGACGCTAAGTCCCATGGGAACCAGCACTGCAAGAACCAGCACAACGGTGACAACCCTTACCAGCCGTCGGTTTGTCATCATCAAACATTCCTTTTTGATATATGGCGAAAGAGAGTGGGCTTATAGCTATCCCATGTTTATACCACTCTCTGCACTCCTCCTCTGCTATTTCACGCTAAAATTCCTTAATGCAAACACCTGGTCTTAGCGGCGGTGTGCCAGGCGTCGCACCAGACGATCGCCGGTCATCTGCACTCCCTGTACCAGAACCACAAGAATAACCACCGTGCCCACCATCACCTGGTCGTTAAAACGCTGATAGCCATAGCGAATGGCGAGATCCCCCAGCCCGCCACCGCCAATGACGCCGGCCATCGATGAGAAGCCAATCAGCATCACCACGGTGAGAGTAATCCCCGCCAGCAGCGTCGGCAGCGCCTCCGGCAGCAGGGCTTTGGCGATAACGTGCCAGACGCTCCCGCCCATCGACAGAATGGCTTCGATGCGGCCAGAGTCCACCTCGTCCAGTGCATTCTCCGTTAGCCGGGCAAAGAAAGGAAACGCGCCGATAGTAATGGGGACTACCGCGGCGGTGCTGCCGAGGGTGGTACCAATCAGCAGCCGCGTAAAGGGGATCAGCGCAATGAGCAGCACAATAAACGGCAGCGAGCGGCCCAGGTTGATAAAGGCCCCCAGCACGACATTGGTTTTAGGCATCGGCAGCAGGCCGTTTGCCCGTGAGATATAGAGTAATACGCCGATAGGCAGGCCAATCAGCACGGTAAACAGGGCGGCGAGCGCCACCATGTAGAGAGTCTCCAGCGTACCGTTCAGCAGCATTGGCCACAGCTCATCCCAGCTCATGCTACGCATAGCGGCCTCCCGTTTACGCCATGTCGCTCCAGGAAGAGACGTTCCGCCTGCGGGTCGGGCAGCAGCGACTGGCGCAGACGCGACCACGGTGTGACCAGCAGGTCAGCGATCTTCCCGCTTTCAATCAGCTCGCCGTTCTCCAGCAGCGCCGCGTGATCGCAAAGGCTTTTTACCACCTCCAGCTGGTGGGTGATCAGCACAATCGTCAGGCCTAGCTGGCGGTTGATATCCGCCAGCAGGCTGAGCACCGACTGCGTGGTCTCGGGGTCCAGTGCGCTAGTGGCTTCGTCGCAGAGCAGCACCTGTGGGCGCGCCGCCAGCGCACGGGCGATACCGACGCGCTGCTTCTGCCCGCCGGAGAGTTGAGAAGGGAAAGCCTGTGCCTTGTCGCTCAGGCCCACCAGATGCAGCAGCTCCTCGACCCGCGCCCGACGCTGTGCTTTGGCAACGCCAGCGATCTCCAGCGGCACGGCGATGTTGTCAGCCACACTACGGGCATGCAGCAGATTAAAGTGCTGAAAAATCATGCCGGTTTGCAGACGGTGCGCGCGCAGGGCCGCTTTATCGAAGCCGGTGATGTCGCGTCCGTTGACCAGAATGCGGCCGTGGGTCGGCCGCTCCAGCAGGTTCAGGCAGCGGATCAGCGTGCTCTTGCCCGCGCCGCTGCGCCCGAGAATGCCGTAAACGGCGCCTTCAGGAACGGTTAATGAGATGTCGTTCAGCGCCGGTCGGCCTGCTCCGGCATAGGTTTTACTCAGCCCTTCAATCACAATCATGACTGCGGTGCGACCGGAATAACCGATCCGTTGTAGTTTTTACGGATAAATTCAGCCACCTGCGGCGAGGTGAGATCCTTTGCCAGCTCCTTGATACGCGGATCGTTAGCCAGCGCCGGGTTGGTCACCAGAATATTGGCGTAGGGGTTATGCTCGGCGCTCTCCAGCCCCAGCGCGTCTTTAGCCGGCGTCAGGCCTGCCTCCAGGGCATAGTTACCGTTAATGACCGCCAGATCGACGTCGTCCAACGAGCGCGGGATCTGCGGGGACTCAATCTCAAGAATTTTAATGTGCTTCGGATTGTCAGCAATGTCCTTCGGCGTGGCGAGGGTGGTGGCTGGATCGGTGAACTTCGCGTTGAGTTTAATCAGGCCTTGGCTTTGTAGCAGGAACAGCGAGCGGCTCAGGTTAGTGGTGTTGTTCGGTACCGCCACCGTGGCGTTGTCAGGAATCGATTTGAGATCTTTATATTTGCGCGAGTAGATGCCCAGCGGTTCAATGTGCACCGTCGCTGCCACGGCAAAGGTTTTACCCAGCGCCTTCTCCTGGTCCTTTAGATACGGAACGTGCTGGAAATAGTTGGCATCAACGTCGCCGTTCGCCAGCAGCTCGTTAGCGTTGACGCCGCTGGTCAGCTCTACCACTTTGATATCCAGTTTAGGGTCAAACGTTTTGATATAGTTAAGAATTTCCGCATGCGGCACGGCGTCCGCCGCGATGCGCAGCGCTTCCGCATGGGCTGAGCCCCATGCCAAAGACAGAGAGAGTGCCAGCCCGGCCAGTTTCAATGCTGCAGGTTTCATCATTTTTATCCTTTATCGTTATGTCAGTGAGTTAAATCAGGCAATCAGCTGTTCACTGCGTTCGCGCAGCACGTCCCGGTAGTAACGCTCGGCCACGTCCGGATGGGATCGCAGCCGTCCTTTCAGGTAGTTCCAGCCCACGTCGCGCAGCAGCGGATTTTGCGGATCGCTCTCGGGTCCGTACGCCTCCTGCGCCAGCTGCTCAGGCAGGGCATAGACCGGTACTACCGCATCCAGCTGCGCACCGAGGAAGAAGGCGATCGACAGCCGCTCCTGCCCGGCAGGAGGCGAAACGACGCGGTGAACCGTGGCGCGCAGGTAGCCGTTGGTGGCCAGTTCCAGCAGCTCACCGATGTTAACCACAAAGCTTCCGGCTAGCGGGGCGGCATCCAGCCAGCGGCCCGGCGTGACCTCCACCTGCAAGCCTCGTTGCTCATCCTGCAGCAGAAAACTGAGGAAGCCGGAGTCCTTGTGTGCGCCGACGCCCTGCTGGCTCTCGGTTGCGGGCTGGCCAGGGTAACGGATTAGCTTGATATGCTCATTAGGCTTATCGCCGTACAGCGCATCAAAGGCGTCAGAGGGGAGATCCAGAGCCTGGGCGAAGGCGCGCAGCAGGTTGAGCGCCATGCAGGTCATCGCTTTTTGCCAGGCGAGGAGGGCAGGTTTAAGCGTCGGCTGCGCCTCTGGCCACAAATTCGGCCCTTGCAGACGCAGCCAGCGAGGTTCGTCCCCGGCAACGTTCAGGGCCGAACGCTCAGCGCCAATATCAAATTGTTCGCGCCAGTCCGGCTGGCCACGCGTCAGCTCAGAGGCTGCACGGTTATAGCCGCGAAAATGGGGCGAGTGGATCATGGCGACCTGCTGCTTCTCCGCATCAGAAAGAGCAAAGAAGCGGCGGGCCTCTTGCTGGACAGCCTGCTGCAACACGTCGTCGACGCCATGGTTCACCAGATAGAAGAAACCGATATCTCGCGCAGCATGACGCAGCTGTTCCAGAAAGGCGGGACGCGCGTCGGGATCGGAAAAGTGCGACAGGTCAAGAATGGGCAGGCGGGTAGCGGTCATGGCTGGCTCCTCATAGTGGCTTTCTGGCAGAGTGCCCTAACGCCCTGGTTTCAACCAATAACCTTCTTTTCTAATTTATGACCGAGCAGGATCACGAGCTTTTGCGAAAAACGCATAAGGTAGATGCAATGGGGGAGCGGGCTTGCGGCGGGCCAAAATGATAAGAGCCCTGACTTGAGAAGCCAGGGCTCTTAGGGTACTACAGATATTGCGTTTAACATTAAGGAACTTAACTACATGATACTGCTTATGATACTGCTTTAAATGTACACGTTTAAGGTCTTAGACCTCGGTACTCAAGTACACACCCTTCGCGATATACACTATTTGATGCGTCGCCTTACTTCCATTGCGATTTAAAACATGACGTTTTAACTCACAACCCATACAACATAAAACAGAGCCTTACATCATCGCGATTTCGTTCACACCCTGCGATTGTAGAACCTGACTACGTGGCCTTAAAGCGTCATCGGGTAGGCTTGCAACTGATTTACGCTACGCCGACTCTCCCATACAACAATACTTCGTGGCCTTTATCGCATCTATTAACTGCATCTAACTTAACGACTTCTTACTACCTAACAGCGACCTTACTGAGCAACGCTGTTACCTTAAATCTAATACTTTTTGTGCGTATGTCAATACGGGACGAGACAGCAATTTTGATACCCGTTGCGTTACCAACAACGTGCTACGTCCGCAGTGACGTCAGAGAGCAGCGCTGTTTGCCGTCGGCAGTAAAGTTATCTGGCGCGAGCCAGCGTTGCAGAGCGGCATCAACGTCTGGCCACTCACCGTCAATGATGGAGAACCAGTCGGTATCGCGATTGTGGCCTTTCACGACTAACGCCTGACGAAAGCGGCCCTCATACTGAAAACCTAAGCGCAGCGCGGCCTGGCGTGAAGGCTCATTAAGAGTGTTACACTTCCACTCGTAGCGGCGGTAGCCGAGCGTCGCAAAGGCGTAGCGCATTAGCAGCCATTGGGCTTCGGTCGAGGCGGGGGTACGGCTCAGCAAGGGGGAGAAGTGGACGTGGCCGACTTCGATAACGCCGCTGTTAGCGTCCATGCGCATTAGCGCAAGGGTACCTACCGGCCTCTCAGTTTGCTTATCGATTACCACAAAGTGGAGCGGGTCTTGCAACTTTTCCGTGCTCTCGACCCAGGCCGCATACTGCTCGATGCTCTCTTCCGGTTCGCGCGGAAGCCAGGTCCAGCTGCGCCCATCGCCGTCAAGCTGATAGGCGGCAAAGAGCGCATCGGCATGAGTGCGCGCGAGTGGTTCAAGGCGGCAATAGCGTCCATGTAGAACAACGCGCTGCGGCAGAGGGCGAGGTTGCCAGCCGGGAAGGGCTTTGCCAACCGGCTGGCCATAGTGATTATATTGATTCATGAAGCGACCTGGGGTTGAGCGTGCGGCCCGGTTTTTGGCTTCGTCAGGGAGTAGACGTCGTAGAACGAAAGCTCGCCTTTTCTCTGTACCATCTGCTGCAGCTGGCTCTTTTGCGCAGCCTCAACCTTAGGCGACTGCATAATGGCGTCGATCAGCTCCGGCGGCACAAAGCGCGTGTTGTACCACTCGCCGTTATAGCAGACGCGGAAATCGAGCACGTCAATATCCTCATAGCGGTAGCGGGGGTAGACATCAAAGAAGAAGAAGCCGTTCAGCAGGGCAAAAAGCACCACCAGCAGCCAGACCGAGCCTGCTAAGGTTTCAGACTGCAGCATAACCGCCAGGGTAGCAAACCAGCCAACATACATGCCGATAAACAGCCAGGGATGATTGCGGATAAAGCTAATGCTGAAGCGTGGTCGGTTGTCACGCTTCTCGCGAATATTTAGCTCATTGATCGTTTGGTTAAGCAGTCGCTCTATTTCTGTCATTTTTTACCTTCGGGGATCGCACAAAACGCAGGTGAAACAGCCTATTTTACGATCCGCGCTGATAAAAAAAAGTAACAGCCAGGCAACAAAAAAGCATAACAGTTATGCCGATGCCGACGACAGCTTTTTAATAATCCGCGCGGGATTACCCGCCACCACCACGTCGTCAGGGATATCGCGGATCACCACGCTGCCGGAGCCGATAACGACGTTGTTGCCAATGGTCACGCCCGGGTTTATCACAGCCCGCCCGCCGACCCAGACGTTGTTGCCAATGGTCACGGGTGCACCGAACTCTAATCCGCTGTTACGTTCGGTCGCATCAACGGGATGGGTGGCAGTGTAGATATGCACTCCTGGGGCGAACATGCAGTTATCGCCAATATGAATAGGGCAGACGTCTAACATTACGCAGTCAAAATTGGCATAAAAATCATTGCCGAGGAGAATGTTATAGCCGTAGTCGCAGCGAAAGCTGGGCTCGATATAGGCATTACCGCTTTTACCGAGCAGCTCGGCAAGCAGGCCGCGCCGTTCGCTCTTTTCGCCAGGGGCGGAGTGGTTGTACTGATGCAGCAGCTCCCTGGCACGCAGGCGATCTGCCCGTAATGTTTCATCGCCAGCTCGGTAGAGTTGTCCGGCAATCATTTTCTGCTTTTCTGTACTCATGGCTATCTCACTGTTAAACATAACAGGAACATCCTGGATGGAGATAGCCGGGAAGAGTATCGCGCTGGGTTTAGAATGTGATAAAGCTCACATTACTTTATAAGGCAAAGCCCCGGCGCTCAAACCCATCAAAACAGGTCTGATAGAGGCAGCGAGAAATGGCTATGACACGGTACGCAGACTAACGAACAAACTTCCACACAGAGGAGGGGATTTTGTCATACAGTTTATTCATGGTCAGTTCAGCCAGGCGATGATCGGCTGCGGAATAAAAGACTGTGAGCTCGTTGTCAGACAGTTCGTATTTATTTTTTTCAATCACCCGTTCAAGCGTGTCAATTGTCTGACAGCGCCGTAGGCGCATCAAATAATCTACTTTGGTTAATGGTTTATCAGACATAAATTCACCTATGTATTTGTAATAGTTTTAACAGGACAGACTAACAGGGTTAGCCTTGCTCACATTAACGAAACAGCGAAACAGGCGATTGCCGGATTTGCGCCATTTCTGCAAGTCTTCTGTGCTAATGCCATAGCTGCTGAACAGCATAAACGTGTCGTCCAGGTATTCATCAATCTGGGCGATCAGTTTATTATCTTCATTATACTTAATTTTATAATTAAGTGCGAAGGTCGCAATATGCTCAATCAGCTCGTTCAACTGCAAATTGATTGCTGACGTAGGGTCGTTAACCCAGCCGTGATGACTCTCTTCAAGGTTAGACAGGCAATCATGGTACAACGTTTCGCAAAGAAATTTCAGCTGCGCGACATCATGCCTTTTTGGCGAGTATTCGTCCATAACGTATCCCCTTCTAAGTGGCTTTTTTTTCACATGGAACACCGTTTCGGGATGGATACCTCCTTGAGGTCGGCGTGTAAGCTGCTCTTACGCCTCAATTTAACTATAAGTCACTCTGAAAAAGATTTCCTGGAGCGATTACGAAAAATTACAATTATCATCTTTTGCTTTCGTTTTTCACCAGGCTAAAGGGGTGAACCATGCTTGCCCGTATGTTACCCACTAAGAATAATCTTACATTAAGAAGCGTTTACTATTAATTAAGAATATCTTTACTTCTTTAGATAATCCCTTAAGCCTTAAGAATTATACGACTTATATTTGTTACAGAAATTAACGCAATAAACAATAAGCCTTCATGATGATTTTCAGGCGAATAACGAAAAAGGCCGCTTGCGCGGCCTTTGATTCCCTAACTCCAGGTTTTAGAGCGGATTAGTGATGCTCAACCGGATGGGTATGCTCTACATCTTCAGATTTGCGGCTAAAGCGGCGGCGTACCACCACGAAGAACACCGGCACAAAGAAGACGGCCAGCACGGTCGCGGTCACCATCCCGCCCATTACGCCGGTACCTACCGCGTTCTGTGCGCCAGAGCCTGCACCGGTGCTGATAACCAGCGGCATAACGCCGAGGATAAACGCCAGCGAGGTCATCAGGATAGGACGCAGACGCATGCGTACTGCCTCAAGCGTCGCCTCGATCAGCCCTTTACCCTCTTTCTCCATCAGATCCTTGGCGAACTCGACGATTAATATCGCGTTCTTCGCTGACAGGCCGATGGTGGTAAGCAGGCCCACCTGGAAGTAAACGTCGTTGCCCAGCCCGCGGAACGTTGCCGCCAGCAGTGCACCGATGACCCCGAGCGGAACAACCAGCATGACCGAGAACGGAATTGACCAGCTCTCATACAGCGCTGCCAGACAGAGGAAGACCACGATCAGCGAGATAGCGTACAGGGCAGGGGCCTGGTTACCAGAGAGACGCTCCTGGTAGGACATGCCCGTCCAGTCGTAGCCCACGCCCGCAGGCAACGTGCCCGCCAGCTGCTCCATCATGTCCATCGCTTCACCGGTACTCTTACCAGGACCCGCTTCACCGAGGATCTCCATTGACGGCAGACCGTTATAGCGCTCCAGACGCGGTGAGCCGTACTCCCAGTGCGACGAGGAGAAGGCCGAGAACGGAACCATCTGACCATCGCTACCGCGCACGTACCAGTTATTGATATCGCTTGGCAGCATACGGTATTTAGCCTGTGACATGACGTAGACCTTCTTCACGCGACCGCGGTCGATAAAGTCGTTTACGTAGCTGCCACCCCAGGCGGTACCCAGCGTTGTATTAATATCGCTAATGGAAACGCCCAGCGCCTGCGCCTTCTCCTGATCGATATCGATCTTGAACTGCGGCGTATCTTCCAGACCGTTAGGGCGTACGCCCACCAGCAGATCAGGATGCTTGGCGACCTCGCCGAGCAGCTGGTTACGCGCCTGCATCAGCTTGTCATGGCCGAGGTTGCCCTGGTCAATCAGCTGGAAGTCGAAGCCGGTTGCCGTACCCAGCTCAACAATCGCCGGCAGGTTAAAGGCGAAGACCATCGCATCTTTAATCTGTGAGAAGCGAGCGCTGGCGCGGCCTGCAATGGCCGGAACCTTGTTCTCTTCCCCCGCACGCTCTTCCCAGTTTTTCAGCGAGACGAACGCGATACCGGTGTTCTGACCGCGACCCGAGAAGCCGAAGCCGTTAACGCTAAACACAGAGTTCACGTTCGCTTTTTCGTCTTTCAGGTAGTAGTCGGTGACCTCATCGAGCACCTTCTGCGTACGCTCCTGCGTGGCCCCTGCTGGCAGCTGCGCCATGGTTAAGAATACACCCTGGTCTTCATCTGGCAGGAACGAGCTTGGCAGACGTACAAACAGGAACGCCATGCCCGCAACGATAATGATATAGAGCAGCAGATAACGACCGGTGCTGCGCAGAATATTGCCTACGCTGTCGGTGTAGTGGTGCGTGCTCTTATCAAACATGCGGTTAAACCAGCCGAAGAAGCCTTTTTTGCCTTCGCCAT
>Ga0308166_1000164_pt1 | contig 129752 bp, 114 predicted proteins | sample PhyCR2_2_FD_202137 | JGI IMG/M metagenome (GOLD analysis project Ga0308166, IMG submission 202137) | Phyllosphere microbial communities from UC Gill Tract Community Farm, Albany, California, United States - DLSLCC.R2 | ecosystem: Host-associated > Plants > Phyllosphere > Unclassified | place...
ATTTTTAAAGTCCGTGGACTTTTTGATATCTGTCCTGCGAGTGCCCACACAGATTGTCTGATAAATTGTTAAAGAGCGGTGCAGTCAGCGGCTGAGCCTGCTGCTGCGAGGTGGCGTATATTACGCTACTCTCCTTCGGAGTCAACCACTTTTTTCAGCGATTTTCTCCGGCGGCTCAGCTGCCTGAACCTCCTGAACACCGCGCTTCGTAAGCCGTTGTGCCGTGTCAGTGGAGGCGCATTATAGGGAGTTCTTTCCGGCTGACAAGCATTTCTTTGAAATTAATTTCCGGATGCCTTTTTTTTAACCGAACGGTTTAAAAGCACGCTTTTCCGGGTGAAAAACCGCACAGAAACGGACATGCGCGATGGAAATTGCCCCCCTGCCCCTTTATGCCGATGCTATGCTGTCACTTCGGTTCCCCGCCAGTTACTGACACATATATAGAAGGATTTTCGATGATACGATCCGCGCGCAGTATGGCCGGTCTGCCATGGATAGCCGCCATGGCGTTTTTTATGCAGGCACTGGATGCCACCATTCTCAACACCGCGTTACCCGCAATCGCTCACAGTCTCGGCCGCTCTCCTCTGGCCATGCAGTCCGCCGTTATCAGCTACACGCTTACCGTCGCGATGTTAATTCCCGTCAGCGGCTGGCTCGCTGACCGCTTCGGCACACGCAAGGTGTTTATCATCGCCGTCTCGCTCTTTACCCTTGGCTCGCTGGCCTGCGCCTTTTCGCAATCGCTGACGGTGCTGGTTATCTCACGCATCATTCAGGGCGTTGGCGGCGCGATGATGATGCCCGTGGCGCGTCTGGCGTTGCTGCGCGCCTACCCGCGCAGCGAACTTCTGCCGGTACTGAACTTCGTGACTATGCCTGGTCTGGTCGGCCCGATACTGGGCCCGCTACTCGGCGGACTGCTGGTCACTTACGCGACCTGGCACTGGATATTCTTAATCAACATTCCCGTCGGCATCCTTGGCATTTTCTATGCGCGGAAATATATGCCGGACTTCACGCTTCCTAAGCGCCGCTTCGATTTTCTCGGCTTTTTACTGTTCGGCGCTGGGCTGGTTTTGCTCTCTATCGGCATCGAGCTGTTCGGCGAGCGCATCGTCTCCGCCTGGCTGGCGTCAGGCGTGCTGGCTTTAGGCGTGATACTGCTGCTTCTTTATATTGTTCATGCGCGTCGCCATGCCTCCCCCCTGATCAGCCTGCCGATGTTTAAGACCCGTACCTTTTCGGTCGGTATTATCGGCAATATCGCTTCGCGCCTCGGTACCGGCTGCGTACCCTTCCTGATGCCGTTAATGCTGCAGGTCGGCTTTGGTTTTTCAGCGGTGGTGGCGGGTTGCATGATGGCGCCTACGGCCATAGGCTCGATTCTGGCGAAATCGACGGTGACTCAGGTGCTGCGCCTGTTCGGCTATCGCCGTACGCTGGTCGGCATAACCGTCATCATCGGCATCTTAATCGCCAGCTTTGCGCTGCAGTCACCCGCTGAGAGCATCGTTTTTCTGCTGCTGCCGTTATTTATTCTTGGTATGTCGATGTCAACGCAGTTCACCGCGATGAATACCATCACGCTGGCCGATCTGAATGATGAGAACGCCAGCGGTGGCAACAGCGTGCTGGCGGTAACGCAGCAGCTGTCGATTAGCTTTGGCGTCGCGGTGAGTGCGGCGGTGCTGCGCTTTTATCAGGAATTCGAAACCGACACCGTTACGCAGTTCCATGCAACCTTTCTGACGATGGGCATCGTAACGGTGATCTCGGCCTTTACCTTCGCGCTGCTGCGGTCCGGCGATGGCCGTCATCTCATCACCAACCGCGATAAAAAGAAAAAAACCGCTTAAGTCGAAGCGCGCACCACCAGTTCCGGCGTCAGCACCAGGGTTTGCTGGCTGGCGTCGGGATCGCTCAGGCGATGGATTAACGTATCTATCGCCAGCTGGCCCAGCTCATCTTTCGGCTGATGGATGGTAGACAGCGGCGGTGTCAGATAGCGCGCCAGCTCAATATCGTCATATCCCATCACCGCGATATCCTGCGGAATGCGCAACCCCGCTTCAAACAACGCGTGATAAACGCCGACCGCCATCGCATCGTTACTGGTAAAAACCGCCTGCGGCGGTAATGCCAGCGCCAGCAGTTGCTTCATGGCGCTATAGCCGCCCTGAAACTCAAAGTCGCTGTTAACCACATAGCCAGGCGGGATAGCCAGACCATTCTTCTCCATTGCATGGTAATAGCCCTGCAGACGCATGCGCCCCGGGGTTTTATCCAGCGGACCGGAAATGCAGGCAATGCGCGTATAACCGGTATCAATCAGATGCTGCGTCGCCATTTCGCCACCCAGCAGCGCATTGTCCTGAATAATATCCCCGCGCCCCTCAAACGGTGCCCAGTCCATCATGACGGTCGGAATAGAAGGATAGCGGTTAAGAATAGCTGCCGACGGCAGGTGGCTTTCGGTACACATGATGAGCAGCCCATCGACGCGCTTTTGCAGCAGCGTTTCCAGACTGCGATTCATGCGATCTTCGTCGCCAGCCGTATTACAAAGAATGAGGCTGTAGCCGCGCTCATAGCAGCTGTTTTCGACGCCGCGCACTACTTCGGCGTAAAAAGGGTTGCTGCTGGTCGTCAGCAACATGCCGATCGTATGCGTCTGGTTAAGCTTGAGGCTGCGCGCCAGCGCCGAGGGCGCATAGTTCAGCGTGCTGATTGCCTGATCGACCTTCTCGCGCACCGCCTCACTGACAAAACGGTTATTGTTGATAACGTGCGAGACGGTAGAGGTGGAGACGCCCGCCAGGCGGGCGACATCTTTCATGGTAGCCAAGGCTTAACTCTGCTGAAGTAAAAAATCGTCGATTTCCGCGCGCCACGGCACAGAGGGCTGCGCACCCGGACGCGTGACAGCGATAGCCGCCGCTGCATGGGCGAAGCGCACCGCCTCATGCAGGCTTTTGCCCTCCAGCCGCGCCGTAATAAACGCGCCGTTAAAGGTATCGCCTGCGGCAATGGTATCTACCGCTTTCACCGTGAAACCGGCAATGCGTTCGCCTTTGCCCTGCTCGCTCAGCCAGACGCCGCGGCGCCCCAGCGTAATGAGTACCGTGCCAATGCCTTTAGCGTGCAGCGCCTCAGCGGCGCGAGCGGCCTCTTCATCACTGGTAACGGCAATGCCGGTCAGGCTTTCCGCTTCGGTTTCATTAGGCGTAATGATATCCACCAGCGCCAGCAGCTCATCATCAAGCGGCGTCGCCGGGGCGGGGTTGAGGATGACCTGAGTCTGATGGGCGCGAGCAATCTTCGCCGCGGCTAATACGCTTTCCAGCGGCGACTCCAGCTGCATAAGCAGCGCCGAGGCGTTAACGATAACCTGCTGATGACGCGTCACGCAGGCGGGCGTCAGCGCCGCATTGGCACCAGCGCAGATGCCGATACTGTTTTCGCCTTCGCCATTGACGAAAATCATCGCCACGCCGGTCGGTTCGCCGCTGACGGTCTCAACCGAGGCGGCATCGATGCCGTCCTGCGTCAGCTGCGCGCGGATACGTTCGCCGATGGCGTCATCGCCAAGACAGGCGATAAAGGTGATATCTGCGCCAGCCCGTCCGGCGGCAACCGCCTGGTTCGCCCCTTTGCCGCCAAACGCAACGGTGTACTGCTCCCCGATCACCGTTTCGCCGGGACGGGGAAAGTGCGCGAGGTTAAGAATGTGGTCAGCATTAATGCTGCCGAGAACGGCCAGTTTTGCGCTTTTGCTCATAGGGTGTGATCCAGAAAGAGTGCGCCACCGGTTTAAGGGTGGCGCATTGCCCTGCTTTTCTTTGAGTTATTTGGTGACCAGTTTCAGGTCAACGGGATTGATGGCCTGCACTTTTTCACCTTTCAGCACTTTATCAGCGGTATCAACGCCAATCATGCCGATCTTATCCGGCATCTGAGCGACTGTCGCCGCCAGCTTGCCGCCTTCGACCGCTTTCACGCCGTCGGCGGTGCCGTCAAAGCCGACTACCACGACATCAGATTTCCCGGCGGTTTGCAATGCGCGTAACGCGCCAAGCGCCATTTCATCATTTTGCGCAAATACCGCCTGCACGTCCGGATGCGCCTGCAGCAGGTTCTGCATCACGTTCAGGCCCTTAGTGCGATCGAAGTCCGCCGGCTGGCTCGCCAGCACCTGGAATTTATGCGCATCGGCGGCCTGCTTAAAGCCTTCGCCGCGCTCGCGCGCCGCAGAGGTTCCTGCAATGCCCTGCAGTTCAATAATTTTCGCGCTGTCGCCTAGGCGTTTAGCAATGTAGTCGCCCGCCATTTTACCGCCGAAACGGTTGTCGGAGGCGACATGGCTTACCACCTTGCCCTGCGCCGCCACGCGGTCCAGCGTGATCACCGGAATATTCGCCTGGTTCGCCATTTTCACCGCGTTGCCGACCGCATCGGAATCGGTTGGGTTGATCAGCAGCAGTCTGGCGCCGCGCACGGTGAGATCCTGCACGTTAGCCAGCTCTTTTGCCGGGTTGTTCTGCGAATCCAGCACCACCAGGTTATAGCCCAGTTTGTCAGCCTCTTTCTGCGCGCCCTCTTTCAGCGAGACGAAGAAGGGGTTATTCAGCGTCGATACCACCAGCGCGATGGTATCCTTCGCCATTGCGCTGGCGCTTAAGGTCGCGCCAAGGATCACTGCCAGTGCGGTCAACTTTTTCATCATTTCATCCTGTGTAAAGGTCAGAGTTATTTACTGCTTTTGTTATCCACCAGTACCGCCAGCAGGATTACCACCGCTTTTACGATCATCTGGTAGTAGGAAGAGACGCCCATCAGGTTCAGGCCGTTATTAAGGAAGCCCAGGATCAGCGCGCCGATCAGGGTGCCCATAATGCGCCCTTTGCCCCCTGCCAGGCTGGTGCCGCCCAGCACCACCGCCGCGATAGCGTCCAGCTCGTAGCCGGTCCCCGCCGTCGGCTGCGCGGAAGAGAGGCGCGCGACTTCAATGGTGCCCGCCAGCGCCGCCAGCATGCCGCTCAGGGCATAGACGATCACTTTTACGCGGTTTACGTTAATGCCGGAGAGGCGCGTCGCCGCTTCATTGCCGCCCAGCGCGTAGATATAGCGGCCGAGACGCGTGTGGTGCAGCATGTACCAGGCGAGCAGGAAGACAACGGCCATCAGCCACACCGGCGTCGGAATGCCCAGCGGGCGGCCGATACCGAACCAGCCGAAGAGATCGGCGTTGTCGTTAAAGCCAGTATTAATCGGGCTGCCGTCGGTGTAGACCATCGTGACGCCACGCAGCAGCAGCATCATCACCAGGGTGGCGATAAAGGCCTGCACCTTGCCGCGCGCCACAATAGTGCCGGTAACGGCGCCAATCGCCGCGCCCAGCGCCAGCGCGCCCGCCACTGCCACCAGCGCGTTCACTTCCATACCCACCAGCGAAGCGGCTACCGCGCCCGTTAGCGCCAGCAGCGATCCCACCGAGAGATCAATGCCGGAAGTCAGGATCACCAGCGTCATACCAACAGCCATAATGGCGTTGACCGAGGTCTGCTGCAGGATATTGAACAGGTTCGCTACGGTGAAAAAGTTGGGGCTCTGGCTCGCTACCACCGCGATCAACACAATGAGCGCAATCAGCGATTTTTGCTCCATCAGCCAGGCTTTGCTGAACCAGCGACGGCTGGACGGTAAGGTTTGAGTACTCATACAACTAAATCCTCGCTGTGTTGCTTGCCTACGGCTGCCGCCATTAAAGATTCCTGCGTCGCCTGCTCACGGGTAAATTCGCCGCCTGAACGGCCTTCATGCATCACCAGGATGCGGTCGCTCATACCGAGCACTTCCGGCATCTCAGATGAAACCAGGATGATGCTTAGCCCTTCGGCCTTGAACTGATTGATAAGCTGGTAAATTTCTTTTTTCGCGCCGACGTCAACACCGCGCGTCGGTTCATCCAGAATCAGCACGTTGGGACGCGTCATCAGCCCGCGCGCGATGGCCACTTTTTGCTGATTGCCGCCAGAGAGCAGACCGATAGCCTGATCCATCGAGGGCGTCTTGATATTGAAGAGGCGAATAAAATCGCCTACCGCCAGCTGCTCTGCGGCATGCTTCAGACTGCCGCCGCGGCTGAAATAGCGCAGCGCCGTCAGCGACATGTTCTCTTTCACCGACATGCCGAGCACCAGTCCGTCGCGTTTGCGGTCTTCAGAGATATAGACGATGCCGCTGGCCAGCCCGTCCTGCGGCGCGCGCGTCGCGATCTCTTTCCCGTCGAGCCAGACACGGCCTTTGCTGCGCGGCAATGCGCCATAGAGCAACTTCATCAGTTCGGTGCGTCCGGCGCCCATTAACCCGGACACGCCAAGAATTTCGCCTTTGCGCAGCGTGAAGCTGACGTCGTGCACGCCCGGCCCGCTGAGGTTTTCAACCTTGAGACGGATTTCGCCCGGCGCCTGGTCGAGGCGCGGATACTGATCTTCCAGCTTGCGCCCTACCATCATCTCGATCAGGCCCTCTTCGCTGAGCGTGTTTACGGGACGCTCGGCAATAAACTGGCCGTCGCGGAAGACCGTGACGTCATCGCAAATCTCAAAGATCTCTTTCATGCGGTGAGAGATATAAACAATGCCGCAGCCCTGCGCCTTCAGCTCGTTGATAACGCGAAACAGCGACAGCGTTTCGGTATCGGTAAGCGCGTCGGTCGGCTCATCCATGATGATCACCTGCGACTTAAAGCTCAGTACTTTAGCGATCTCCACCATCTGCTGGTCGCCGATCGACAGATCGCCCACCAGCTTGTGGCTGTTAAAGCGCAGATTGAGGCGCTTCAATAACGCATCCGCCTCGGCATACATCTGCTTCCAGTTGATCCGGCCAAAACGGTTAACGAACTCGCGACCCAGGAAGATGTTTTCCGCCACGCTCAGCTGAGGGATCAGGTTCAGCTCCTGGTGAATAATGCCGATGCCCGCTTCCTGCGACGCTTTGGGGCCGCTGAAGGTAGTCTCCTCGCCGAGCCAGCGCAGCGAACCTGCATCGCGGCTATAGATGCCGGTCAGCACCTTCATCATGGTGGACTTACCGGCGCCGTTTTCGCCTACCAGCGCCATTACGCGTCCTGGATAGACCGCCAGCGACGCGCTCTTTAACGCCTTTACGCCGGGAAAGGACTTCTCAATCCCCTGGAGCTGTAATAAGGGTTGCATAACGGCCTCAGAAGGTGACGCCAGCGCTCAGGATGACATTCGCAAACGGAGAGCACTCTCCGCTGCGAATGACCGCCTGACTGCGTTGAGTCTGTTGTTTGAACTGTTCGTGACTGATGTAATGCACTGCAATGCTGTTTCCCTGGTGCTGTTGCAAGGCTTCGAGCACGGCGAGAAGCTCGCTATGGAGCTGCGGATTGTGCTGCTTGATCTCTTCCGCCATCAGGGCGCTTTCCACCTGCATCTCCAGCGTGACGGCTTCCACCACCTGCATAAAATCGGGCGTACCCGGCGTAAGCGCCAGATCAATACGCTGCGGTCCCGCCGGGATCGGTAAACCGGCATCGGCGATAGTCAGCGTATCCGTATGGCCCAGGCGGGCAATCACGTAAGAGAGTTCAGCGTTTAACAGGCGGCCTTTTTTCATTTTTTGCTCCAGAGCGAAACGTTTCGCTAGCGGCAGTGTATGAAATGGCGGCAGTAACTCAACGAGGGAGATCGAGAAGTGTGATCGTCATCGAAACGTTTCGCGCGCGCTGACGAGAATTTGGCTTAGGCGGAAAAAAGGGCCGCTGAAACGGCCCTGTGGGGAGAGTATCAGGGCGCTTTGCGTACCCGTTTGACGTCAAGTTCAATGCTGTTGAAATCTTTGTCCAGCTCGCCCGTCAGCTCAACGCGGTCTTTCGGCGTAATAGTCAGACCATCCCAGCGCTTGTGGTCGATCTCTACTTTCATGGTGCCGGTAGCGTCGCGGAACAGATAATCTTCATCGCCGATCTGCTTCTCCAGCTGGCCGCGTACGGTGATCCAGCTGTCATCTTTCATCTCTTCCGCCTGCTTAACGGTCACCACGCTGCCCTGATCGTTTTGAAAACCGCCCTGTTTCGCCTGGGCTGCAGGCGCATTCGCATCGACGAATCCGCCCTGCGCGGCGGCAAAAACCGGCGCGGTAGCCAGCGCAAGGATAGCCAAAAGTGCGGCATGCTTTTTCATCTTTTCACCTCTTTTCCATGAATGTCTCTTGTGTACGCCCTTATTAAAACAGCCAGTTCTTAACAGGATCTTAAGGGGCAAAAAAAGGCGAAAAGTCGCGATATCGCCTGTACAAGCGCCGTTCTGCTTCGTATAAAGCCTTTGCGGATTAAGGAGAGATTATGCGCATTTTATTGATTGAGGATGACCGGCTGATTGGTGACGGCATCAAGGCCGGGCTGGGCAAGCTGGGCTTCAGCGTTGACTGGTTTACCTCCGGCGACGAAGGGTTCGCCGCGCTGCATGCCGCGCCCTGGGACGCGGTGATCCTCGACTTATCGCTGCCGCAGCGCGATGGACTGGATATCCTGCGCGCCTGGCGACAGCAGGGCGCGGAGGTGCCGGTGCTGATCCTGACCGCACGCGACGCCCTCGATCAGCGTGTCGAAGGCCTGCAGCTCGGCGCTGACGATTACCTTTGTAAACCCTTCGCGCTGACCGAAGTGGCGGCGCGGCTGCAGGCATTGATCCGTCGCCGTCACGGCCAGCTACAGCCAGAACTGCGCCACGGCACGCTGGTTATGCAGCCCGCAAGCCACAGCGTTACGCTGGATGGCGAACCTCTGACCTTAACGAGCCGCGAGCTGACGCTGCTGGAACTCTTCCTGCGCAATCCTGGCCGCGTGCTGACGCGCAGCCAGCTTGAGGAGAAGCTCTACAGCTGGGACGCCGACGTCTCCAGCAACGCGGTTGAAGTGCATATTCACCACCTGCGTAAAAAGCTCGGCACCGCCTTTATCCGCACCGTACACGGCGTCGGTTATATTCTGGGAGAAGCGGAATGAGCCTGTTTCTCCGGCTCGGCATCGGCTTTGTATTGCTGCTCGGCCTCTGCTGGGGCAGCGCCAGCCTGAGTGTCTGGTTACAGACGCGCGCCACCATCAACGAGCTGTTCGATACGCAACAGCTGCTGTTCGCTAAGCGGCTGATGGCGCTTGACCTTGCCGCGCCCGACAGCGCCGCGTTGCCGAAGAATAAGGTGCTGCTGCGCCAGCATCGCGGCAATCAGGATGACGACGCCCTCGCCTTCGCGATTTTTACCCGCGACGGCAAACCGGTACTGAACGACGGCGAAAACGGCAGAATGCTGCCGTTCGACGCTGATGCGCAGGGATTCCACGACGGACAACTCACCGATGACGACGACGCCTGGCGTTTTGTCTGGCTGACGACGCCGGATGGACAACACCGAATCGTGGTAGGCCAGGAGTGGGAGTACCGTGACGACATGGCGGAAACGCTGGTGAAAAGCAGCATTCTGCCCTGGCTAATCGCGCTGCCGCTGATGCTGTTATTGCTGCTCGTGCTGGTATGGCGTGAGCTACGTCCGCTCAAGCGCATCACAAAATTGCTGGCGCAGCGCGCGCCGGACGATGACAGGCCGCTGGATGCTGGCCGGGTGCCGCTGGAGGTCAAACCGCTGACAGAAGCGCTGAATGGCCTGTTCAGCCGCATCAGCGCAATGGTTCAGCGCGAGCGCCGGTTTACCTCCGACGCCGCCCATGAGTTACGCAGCCCGCTGGCGGCGTTGCGCGTACAGAGCGAAGTGGTGCAACTTGCCGCTGACGACGAGGCAATGCGTCTGCACGCTTTACGCCAGCTGGATAGCGGCATTCAGCGCGCCACGCGGCTGGTAGATCAGCTACTGACGCTGTCGCGCGCCGAGGCAGAGGACGCGCGCGACGCGTTCCAGCCTGTCGATCTACAGCGTCTGTTGCAGGAGGCGCTGGCCGAACAGCTGCCGCAAGCTGACCGCGTCGGCGTCGCGCTGCGTCTGGAAAGCAGCGCCGAACCCGTGATTCAGGGCCATCCGCTGTTGCTGTCACTGCTGGCACGCAACCTGCTGGACAACGCCATTCGCTATACGCCTGAAGGCAGCGAGGTCAGAGTAATACTGGAAAGCCGCAGCTTGCGCGTTGAGGATAACGGCAAGGGATTGAGCGAGGCGGAAATGCAGCGCCTGGGCGAACGCTTCTGGCGGCCGCCGGGACAGGAAAAAAGCGGCAGCGGGCTGGGATTGTCGATTGTGCGCAATGTTGCGCAGCTGCACGCTATGCAGCTCAGCTTCAGCCAGCGCCAGGGCGGCGGACTCTGCGTCGCCCTGCGCTGGTAGAAATCAGATTTCGACCTGGGTGCCCAGTTCAATAACCCGGTTCGGCGGGATCTCAAACTGATCAGGCGCGCGCAGGGCGTTGCGCTGCAGCGCCAGGAAGAGTTTGCCGCGCAGACGCAGATACCAGGGACGTTTGCCCATAATCAGCGACTCGTGCGACATAAAGAACGAAGTCTCCATCATCCGGCAGTTAAGCCCTTCCAGACCACAACGGTGGAAAATTTCCTCCACGTTCGGCGTTTCGCGCCAGCCATAGCTTGCCACGACGCGCCAGAAGGTCGGCGACAGCTGCTCTATGGCGACGCGGCGCACGTTGTGCACGTAAGGCGCATCTTCAGTGCGCAGCGTCAGAAAGACCACGCGCTCATGCAGCACCTTGTTGTGCTTGAGGTTATGCAGCAGCGCAAAAGGGATCACGTTCAGCGCGCGCGACATATAGACGGCGGTGCCCGGCACGCGCACCGGCGGCGACTTCTCCAGCGAGGCGATCATCGCCTCCAGCGAGTTGCCGTGTTCATGCATCCGGCGCAGCAGGCGGAAACGCTCGCTCTTCCAGGTGGTCATAATCAGGAACATGACCAGACCCAGGCAGATTGGCAGCCAGCCGCCGGAGAAGAGCTTAATCAGGTTAGCGGAGAAGAGCGGCACGTCGATGCAGAGAAACAGCGTCAGGATCAGGCCGACCGCCAGCTTGTTCCAGTGCCAGTTTTTCACGGCGACGGTGCAGGAAAGAATCGACGTCAGCACCATGGTGCCGGTCACAGCAATGCCGTAAGCCGCCGCCAGGTTGCTGGAGTGTTCAAAGCTGATAATCACAATCAGCACGGCAAAATAGAGCACCCAGTTAATCATCGGCACGTAAATCTGACCCGACTCCATCTCCGAGGTATGAATAATGCGCATCCCCGGCAGATAGCCCAGGCGAACCGCCTGACGCGTCAGCGAGAAGACGCCGGAAATCACGGCCTGCGAAGCGATGACCGTCGCCAGCGTCGCCAGAACCAGCAGCGGAATCAGTGCCCAGTCAGGCGCCAGCAGGAAGAAGGGGTTTTTAATCGCTTTCGGGTCGCTGAGCAGCAGCGCGCCCTGGCCAAAATAGTTCAGCACCAGCGACGGCAGCACCACAATAAACCAGGCGATGCGAATCGGCAGCTTGCCGAAGTGCCCCATATCCGCATAGAGGGCTTCCACGCCGGTAATCGCCAGCACCACCGCGCCCAGCGCAAAGAAGGAGATGGTTTTGTAGTGTACGAAAAAGTTTACCGCGTAGAGGGGGTTAAGCGCCTGCAGCACGTCCGGGTTCTTCATAATGCCGGTCACGCCCAGCACCGCCAGCGTCAGGAACCAGACCAGCATCACCGGCGCGAAGAGTTTGCCGACGATGCCGGTGCCGTGCTTCTGGATCAGAAACAACAGCGTCAGCACCGCGATTGAGAGCGGAACGATAAAAGGATCGAGCGACGGCGCGGCGATCTCCAGCCCTTCTATCGCCGACATTACAGAGATGGCGGGCGTAATCACCACTTCGCCATAAAAGAAGCTGCCGCCGATCAGGCCCATAATGACCAGTACCGCCGTCGCACGCGCGCCGGTATTGCGCCCCGCCAGCGACATCAGGGTTAAAATCCCGCCCTCGCCGGCGTTATCCGCGCGCATGACGTAGCTGATATATTTCAGCGACACCACCAGCAGCAGCAGCCAGAAAATCAGCGACAGAAAGCCGAAAACCGCTTCGCGCTCAACGCCGAAACCGAACTGACCGGAGAGGCATTCACGCAGGGTATAGAGCGGGCTGGTGCCGATATCGCCATACACTACGCCAATTGCGGCCAGCGTTAACGCACTAAGTGATTGCTTGTTATCCGAGCTCATAGAGTTATCTTTTGTTGGAGCAGAGAGGCGCAAAACCCCATCGCTCTTGCTGTCAAAAAGCGCACAGTATGCACGTATTTCCCAAAAAACCCATCTCGCTCCTTCATCACTGCAGCCGACGCTGGCGATTTTTCTCGCGACATTACAAGCCGCAGCGGCATTATGCGATGATTGAATTTTGTGACACAAAAAAGCGGACGGCAATCAACGCTTTCACGCATCATAATCAGTAGAGTAGCGCGCCTGCCATAATACGACGGCAGCAGTAACAGAAGGACAATGAAGTGATTATGGCTCAACCCCATCTTTTGGCAGAAAGAATTTCTCGTCTCAGCAATGCCCTGGAGAAGGGCCTGTACGAACGACACGACGCTATTCGCCTCTGCCTGCTGGCGGCGCTGAGCGGCGAAAGCGTCTTTCTGCTTGGCCCGCCGGGCATCGCCAAGAGCCTGATCGCCCGCCGCTTAAAGTACGCTTTTCAGCACGCCCGCGCATTTGAATATCTGATGACGCGCTTCTCAACGCCGGAAGAGGTGTTCGGCCCGCTGTCGATTCAGGCGTTAAAAGATGAAGGCCGCTATCAGCGACTGACGAAAGGCTATCTGCCTGACGCGGAAATTGTGTTTCTGGATGAGATCTGGAAAGCGGGCCCCGCTATTCTCAATACCCTGCTGACCGCGATTAACGAGCGACGCTTTCGTAATGGCGACAGCGAGGAAAAAATTCCGATGCGCCTGCTGGTCACCGCCTCAAACGAACTGCCGGAAGCGGACAGCGGACTGGAAGCGCTATATGACCGTATGCTGATCCGTCTCTGGCTCGACAACGTGCATGAAAAGCAAAACTTTCGCAGCATGCTGACCCACCAGCAGGATGAGAACGCCAATCCTGTCGCGGAATCGTTGCGCATCAGCGACGAAGAGTATTATCAGTGGCAGCAGGGCATCAGCCAGGTCAACCTGCCGGATAATGTTTTTGAACTGATCTATCAGCTACGCCAGCAGCTGGAAAAGCTACCCGACGCGCCCTATATCTCCGATCGCCGCTGGAAAAAAGCGATTCATCTGCTGCAGGCGAGCGCTTTCTACAGCGGCCGCAACGCTATCGCGCCAGTCGACCTTGTTCTGTTAAAGGATTGTCTGTGGCATGACGTAACCTCTATGCAGGTGCTGGAGCGCGCCATTGACCAGCTAATGACCCAGCAGGCATGGCAACAGCAGACGCTGCTGCTTAAGCTGCAGCAGCTCAAGGCGCGACGTCTGGTGCTGCAACAGCAGCAGAGCGTGGCGCAGGCGATCACGCTGGAAAAACACAGCGGCATGTTCAGCCGCAAGCCGCACTATGAGCTTCCCGCCACCCTGGCCGACGCGCAGCTGACCCTGATGCTGCAACAGCCGCTGACGCTGCACGATATGCAGGTAACCCATGTGGTGATCGCCCGCGACGCGCTGGAGCAGTGGTTGCTGAAAGGCGGCGACATTCGCGGCAAGCTGAACGGCATTGGTTTCGCCCAGACGCTCGATCTGCTGGTGGATGCGCAGCATTGTCTGGCGCTGCGCGACGTCAGCCTGCAAACGGCGCGCCTGACGCTGCCTGGTGCCGTGTCGCACAGCGAACTGCCTGCAGAGATCAGCGAGGCGCTGGACGAGCTGGATGCCCAGCTGCGCGCGCAGCGTCACCAGTTCAGCCAGCATCAGCGCTGCCTGTTTATCAGCGACGACTGGCTGGCACGTATCGAAACCAGCCTGCAGGATGTCGCCGATCAGCTGAAACAGGCGCGTAAATGATCTCACTGGAGACGCTCAGCGAACTGCTCTCCATTGGCGAAGCGGAACTGATAGAGGATCTGATCCTCGCGCTGCTCGCCACCCCGCAGCTGGCGATCTTTTTTGAAAAGTTTCCCGGCCTGAAGCAGGCGATGATGCGCGACGTGCCGCGCTGGAAAGCGGAGATCACCGCCGAGCTGAAAGCGACGCCGGTGCCGGAAACGCTGGCTGCCGAGTTTCAGCTGTTTCAGCGCGCCCAGTTGCTCAGCCATCACGACTTCAGCCAGCAGCTGCCGGGGTTACTCGACAAGCTGGCGCAGCTACCCTCTCCCTTTCTTGAAGAGGCGCACCGGCTGCTGCTGCATACCGATGCGCATCAACTGAGCGGCGCACAGCATACGCTGTTTCTCCAGCGCTGGCGTCTTAGCCTGACGCTGCAAACCCTGACGCTTAACGAACAGCTGCTGGAGCAGCAGCGCGAGCGGCTAATGGCCGAGCTGCAGCAGCGTATGGCGCTGAGCGGCCAGTTGGCGCCTTTGCTGAGCGACAACGACGAGGCCGCAGCCGGTCGCTTATGGGATATGAGCAAAGCCTCGCTGCAGCATGGCGATTATCAGCTGATGCTGGAGTATGGTGACTTTCTGGCGCAGCAGCCGGAGCTGCTGGCGCTGGCGCAACAGCTGGGCCGCAGCCGCGAGGCGAAATCGGTGCCTTCGCAGGATGCGCCGCTGGAAGCGTTTCACCAGCTGGTGCGGGAACCGGACGCGGTGCCGGAAGAGGTAAGCGGCATTCACCAGAGCGACGACGTGCTGCGCCTGCTGCCGCCGGAGCTGGCGACCATCAGCATCAGCGAGCTGGAGCTGGAGTTTTATCGCCGCCTGGTGGAAAAGCGCCTGCTGACTTACAAACTACAGGGGGACGCCTGGCATGAAAAAGTCACGCTGCGCCCGGTCAGCCACCAGCAGCACGAAGAACAGCCGCGCGGCCCTTTTATCGTCTGCGTTGATACTTCAGGTTCGATGGGCGGCTTCAATGAGCGCTGCGCTAAGGCATTCTGCCTTGCGTTACTCAAGGTGGCGCTGGCCGACCGTCGCCGCTGCTATATTATGCTGTTCGCCCACGACGTCATCGGTTACGAACTCACCGGCGACGACGGGCTGGAACAGGCGATCCGCTTTCTCAGCCAGCGTTTTCGCGGCGGCACCGATCTCGCCGCCTGCCTGGCGGCCGTGGTCAAGCGCATGGAGGGCTCGCTGTGGCAGGATGCTGACGCCGTTGTGGTCTCCGATTTTATCGCTCAGCGCCTGCCGGACGAAATCGTTAATGTTGTTAAGCTGCGCCAGCAGCAACAGCAGCAGCGCTTTCACGCCGTGGCGATGTCGGCGCACGGCAAACCCGGCATCCTGCGTATTTTCGATCATATCTGGCGTTTCGACACCGGCATGAAAAGCCGCCTGCTGCGCCGCTGGCGCCGTTAGTCACGGAGCAGAAATCCTTATTTGCTATAGTGAGCTACCCGCTGTGTTTATTCAGCTAACGGAGTTCACTGTGACCCTCTTCCAGCAACAACAATTACTACCGGCGCCAACCCGTACGGTCCGCCTTTCCGGCAGCAGCGTCGCAGAGAAACGCGCTGAATTGCTGGCTTACTACACGCAAACCTGGGAACTGTATGAAAGCCTGTTCGATTGTCTCGCCGACGATCGCGCCTGGTTCACGAAAGCCATTACGCTGCGCCACCCTTTAATCTTCTATTTCGGTCACACCGCCTCTTTCTATATCAATAAGCTGATGGCGGGCCGCTACATTGACGCGCGCATCGACGATCGCATTGAGGCGATGATGGCGATTGGCGTGGATGAGATGAGCTGGGACGATCTTGACGACAGCCACTACGCCTGGCCGACCGTGCAAGAGGTGCGCGACTACCGCCACAAGGTGAAAAGTCTGGTAACGCGCTTTATCCAGACCATGCCGCTGGAGCTGCCCATCAACTGGGAAAGCCCGGCGTGGGTAATCCTGATGGGCATCGAACATGAGCGCATCCATCTTGAAACCTCCAGCGTGTTGATACGTCAGCTGCCCATCCAGTGGGTGCAAGCGCAGCCGCAGTGGCCGGTATGTCAGGAGGCGCGCCATACGCGCAACCAGGTGCCCGCCAATAGCCTGATCGCGATGCCCGGCGGCGTCGTCACGCAGGGGAAAAGCGACGATACCTACGGCTGGGACAATGAATACGGCACTCAGTCGATCGAACTCCAGCCCTTTAAAGCGAGCAAAATGCTGGTCAGCAATGCTGAATTCTTTGAGTTTGTCGCGGCGGGCGGTTATCAGCAGCGTCAGTACTGGGACGACGAAGGCTGGGGCTGGCGCAGCTTTACCGATGCGCAGATGCCGACCTTTTGGCTCGGCGAGGTGAAGCACCCCGACGCGCTGAAGCTGCGCCTGATGACTGAAGAGGTGGCAATGCCCTGGGACTGGCCAGCGGAAGTAAACCAGCTGGAGGCCGCCGCGTTTTGCCGCTGGAAAGCGCAGCAGACCGGCGCGCCTGTCCAGCTGCCGTGCGAGGCCGAGTGGATGCAGCTGCGCGAACAGGTTGAAGGCGATCAGCCGGAGTGGCAGCTGGTGCCGGGCAACCTTAACCTGGCGTACTGGGCCTCCTCCTGCGCGGTGGACCGCTTCGCCCAGGGCGACTTTTTTGACATCGTGGGCAATGTCTGGCAGTGGACCACCACGCCGATTAACGGCTTTGAAGGGTTCCGCGTTCATCCACTCTATGATGACTTTTCCACGCCGACGTTCGACGGGAAACATTCGCTGATCAAAGGCGGCAGCTGGATCTCTACCGGCAATGAAGCGCTGAAATCGTCGCGCTATGCGTTTCGTCGCCACTTTTTCCAGCATGCGGGCTTCCGCTACGTCGTCTCCTCGCATCAGGAATCGATGTCGCTTAATCCCTACGAAACCGACGACATGGTGTCGCAGTATCTCGACTTCCAGTACGGTCCGCGCTATTTCGGCGTCGACAACTATGCCGAATCGCTGGTGGCGCTGGCGCTGCCCCATTGTCAGGCGCGCGGCAGCGCGCTCGATATCGGCTGTGCGACCGGCCGCGCCAGTTTCGAGCTGGCGCGCCATTTCGAACAGGTGATCGGGATGGATTATTCGGCGCGCTTTATTGATGTGGCGTTGCAGCTCGCCACTGGCGAAGATTTCCGTTACGTGGTGCCGGAAGAGGGCGAACTGGTGGAATATCGTCAGGTACGTCTGAAAGAGCTGGGTCTCGACGCTGGCCAGGCGCAGCGTATTCAGTTTGTTCAGGGCGACGCCTGCAATCTGAAACCGCAACCTGCACAGTACGATCTGGTGCTGGCCGCCAACCTTATCGATCGTCTGCGTCAGCCGCAGCGCTTTTTGCAGGATATCGCGCCGATGATACGTTCCGGCGGTCTGCTGCTGCTCTCCTCTCCCTATACCTGGCTGGAAGCCTTTACGCCGAAAGAAAACTGGCTGGGCGGCATCCGCGAAAACGGTGAAGCGCTCACGACGTTACAGGCGCTGCAGCGGCTGCTGGCGGCGGAGTTCGAGCCGATCGACGCCCCGCAGGATATTCCTTTCGTCATCCGCGAGACCGCGCGCAAATATCAGCATTCGCTGGCTCAGGTCACGCTGTGGCGTAAGCGGTAAACCCAACGGCAGCGGCAAATGCCGCTGCCGGAGATTGCCTGACGCCGCTTTTTGCTGCACATTCTCCTCTGTTCAAAGAAGAAGAGCTGACATGAGGATGAGATGGCCGAATCACTGCAACTGGACAACCTGGATCGCGGGATCCTGAATGCGCTGCTGGACAATGCCCGCACCGCTTACGCCGAACTGGCGAAACAGTTCAACGTCAGTCCGGGCACGATCCATGTTCGCGTGGAGAAGATGAAGCAGGCCGGCATTATTCTCGGCACTCGCGTGGAGATCGATCCGCGCCAGCTGGGGTTTGATGTCTGCTGTTTTATCGGCATCATCCTGAAAAGCGCACGCGACTACCCAGCCGCGCTGAGCAAGCTGGAGGCGCTTGATGAAGTGGTCGAGGCCTGGTACACCACCGGCCACTACAGCATTTTTATTAAGGTCATGTGTCGATCTATCGACGCGCTGCAGCAGGTTCTGATCAACAAGATCCAGACCATCGACGAAATCCAGTCCACCGAAACGCTGATCTCGCTACAAAACCCGATCATGCGCACCATCAAGCCCTGATCCTTTTTCCTGTGCATAACCTTATCCCGTACGAACGCCGCTTGCGCCAGCGGCTGCGTTCGCATCTTCATTTCTGATAACCCTGTTTTCCACAGGTGGATCACGACTTGATCACAGCGTACAATGCTCGCCTTTATTCCGGGGAGAGCATCATGGCCGACATTACTTTAATCAGTGGCAGCACGCTGGGCAGCGCCGAATATGTGGCCGAACATCTGGAAGAGAAGCTGCAGGAAGCGGGTTTTTCCACCCAGCTGCTGCACGGCCCGGCGCTGGACGAGTTGCCGCAGCAGGGGATCTGGCTGGTGGTGAGTTCTACCCACGGCGCAGGCGAACTGCCTGACAACCTGCAACCTTTATATGAGGCTATTGCGGAAACCCAGCCCGATTTGTCGGCGTTGCGCTTCGGCGCGATCGGCCTCGGCAACCATGAATATGATCTGTTCTGCGGCGCCATTCGCTCGCTGGACGCGCTTTTGATCGCCCGCGGTGCACAACGCATCGGCGATCGACTGGAAATTGACGTGCTGGAGCATGAGATCCCCGAAGATCCGGCAGAAGCCTGGTTAAGCAGCTGGACCGCCCATCTCTGAGCGGATCTTTTGCCGCAGGGGATCGGGTATTTCGCCGGATCCCCAGTTAAAACGCCTGTTTTTTTACGATCGCGAACGCTTTATTTGTGGATAACTAGGCTTGATTGCTGCGTAAAACCGGTAGTTATCCAAAGAACAACTGCTGATGCTTTTCTGAGCTGTGCATAAGTCTGCATTTTGATCTCAGCTTATACGGATCAGGATCACCGATCATTCACAGCAAAGGATCCTTTCTATCCGGTTGATAACCGTTAGCTTTTTTGGCTTATCCACAGAAAGGCGCGATCCTAATAAAGAGATCTAACAGAAAGATCATATACAGAATAAAGATCCTTTCTTTTAAACCCGCAGATCCCGCCGCTTTCACCCTCGGCGGAATTTCAGTAGAATCCACCGCCCAGGGCAACGATCCCTGCCAGTTCATCAACGAGGTACCACTTCATGTTTTATCCAGATCCTTTTGACGTCATCGTAATCGGTGGTGGTCATGCGGGCACAGAAGCCGCCATGGCCGCTGCCCGAATGGGTCAGCAAACTCTGTTACTCACCCATAACATTGATACGCTTGGACAAATGTCCTGCAACCCGGCGATCGGTGGCATTGGAAAAGGACATCTGGTTAAGGAAGTGGATGCCTTAGGCGGCCTGATGGCCACGGCTATCGATAAAGCGGGTATTCAGTTTAGGATACTAAACAGCAGCAAAGGCCCGGCCGTGCGTGCTACCCGTGCGCAGGCGGATCGCGTGCTGTATCGCCAGGCGGTACGCACCGCGCTGGAGAACCAGCCCAACCTGATGATCTTCCAGCAGGCGGTCGACGATCTTATCGTCGAAAACGATCGCGTGGTGGGGGCTGTCACCCAGATGGGCCTTAAATTCCGTGCGAAAGCCGTCGTGCTCACCGTCGGTACCTTCCTCGACGGCAAAATTCATATCGGACTGGATAACTACAGCGGCGGTCGTGCTGGCGATCCGCCTTCCATTCCGCTGGCGAAGCGTCTTCGCGCCTTGCCTTTGCGCGTCAGCCGTCTGAAAACCGGCACGCCGCCGCGCATTGACGCGCGAACCATCGATTTTTCGGTGCTCAGCCCGCAGCATGGCGATAACCCGATGCCGGTCTTCTCGTTCATGGGCAATGCGTCGCAGCATCCGCAGCAGGTCCCCTGCTGGATTACCCATACCAATGAACAGACCCATGAGGTGATCCGCAATAACCTCGATCGTAGCCCGATGTACGCCGGGATCATCGAAGGGATCGGCCCGCGTTACTGTCCGTCGATCGAAGACAAGGTTATGCGCTTCGCCGATCGTAATGCACACCAGATCTTCCTGGAGCCTGAAGGGCTGACCAGCAATGAAATTTACCCGAACGGCATCTCTACCAGCCTGCCGTTCGACGTGCAGATGCAGATTGTTCGCTCAATGAAGGGTCTGGAAAACGCGAAAATTGTCCGTCCAGGCTATGCGATCGAATATGACTTCTTCGATCCGCGCGATCTGAAACCGACGCTGGAAAGCAAATATATTCACGGGCTGTTCTTCGCCGGTCAGATCAACGGCACCACCGGTTACGAAGAAGCTGCCGCGCAGGGTTTGCTGGCCGGTCTTAACGCCGGACGTCACTCCGCCGACAAAGAGGGCTGGGCGCCGCGTCGCGATCAGGCCTATCTCGGCGTGCTGGTGGACGACCTCTGCACGCTCGGCACTAAAGAGCCCTATCGCATGTTCACCTCACGCGCCGAGTATCGTCTGATGCTGCGCGAAGACAACGCCGATCTCCGTCTGACCGAAACCGGCCGCGAACTGGGTCTGGTAGACGATGCCCGCTGGGCGCGCTACAACCAGAAGCTGGAAGCTATTGAGCAGGAGCGTCAGCGTCTGCGCGATCTCTGGATCCATCCGAAGTCAGAGAACGTTGAAGAAGTGAATACGTTGCTCAGTACCGCGCTGACCAAAGAGGCGAGCGGGGAAGACCTGTTACGCCGCCCGGAAATCACTTACGCGCAACTGACCGCCCTGCCGAGCTTCGGCCCGACGCTGCCTGACGCGCAGGCGGCTGAGCAGGTTGAGATCCAGGTGAAGTATGAAGGCTATATTGCGCGCCAGCAGGAAGAGATCGATCGTCAGCATCGTAATGAAAATACACTGTTGCCAGCCGAGCTGGATTATCGCCAGGTCAGCGGCCTGTCAAATGAAGTGATCGCCAAGCTCAACGATCATAAACCTTCTTCGATCGGCCAGGCGTCGCGCATCTCAGGCATTACGCCAGCGGCAATTTCGATTTTGTTGATTTACCTGAAAAAACAAGGGCTGCTGCGCAAAAGCGCCTGACCTGAAAAACGGGGCGAGGCCACTCGCCCCCGCAGACTGGACTTATGCTGTGATTACAAAACTCACTTCGCTGCTTAAGGCAGCCGGTATTTCTCTCTCCGATCAACAAAAAGAGCAACTGGTCGCCTATGTCGGCCTGCTGGACAAGTGGAACAAAGCCTACAACCTGACGTCGGTGCGCGACCCGCAGCAGATGCTGGTGCGCCATATTCTCGACAGTATCGTGGTGGCCCCTCATCTGCAGGGCGAACGTTTTATTGATGTCGGCACCGGACCGGGCCTGCCAGGCATCCCGCTTGCGATTGTGCTGCCGCAGGCGCACTTTACGCTGCTCGATAGCCTGGGCAAGCGCGTGCGCTTTCTGCGCCAGGTGCAGCACGAACTGGGATTAACTAACATCACGCCGGTGCAGAGCAGGGTAGAGGAGTTTCCGTCCGAGCCGCCGTTTGACGGCGTTATCAGCCGCGCATTCGCCTCGCTGCAGGATATGGTGAACTGGTGCCATCATCTGCCTTCCGCGCAGGGACGCTTTTATGCACTGAAAGGCGTACGTCCCGATGAGGAGATCGCCAGCCTGCCAGCCGGTTTCCGTCTCGTCTCTGTTGAAGCGCTTAAGGTGCCTGAGCTGGACGGCGAACGCCACCTGGTGGTTATCGCACGCGAATAGCCCTAAAAGGTGGAGGGATTAAGGCATTCGCACGCGTTTGCCTTAACGATTTTGCCGTTCAAAAAAGAAGCAGTTGATTCCGCGACGCCGTTTAATTTTAATCGTGACGGCAGCGAAATAACGTTAACAGCTCTGCCGGAAATTATCCGAAAATCTCTGTTACATTTAACGATTAATTCACATTTATTTATCACGAAGATCACGTCATGCCGTTTTGCAGCGTGCGCAGATAATCACGTGGGAAAATATATCAGGGTAATAACTCCGCGTACGTAATATCAATTTAACGTTTTTACCTCACTCTGGGATGTCAATGCGCTGTTTTTATCGAAAATAGCGCTGGCTCGACACGGTAAAAATAGTAGGTTTCTGATTTACAAAAGATTATGTGCGAATTAATAGGCGTCGTTACTGTTTGTTGGCAAATTTGAATAGCGGAACAGTGTTTGGAATGTGATCTAAAGCACGCTTTAAAAGCAAGGCTCAAGGCGAATTAGCGCTGCGCGGGACCATAATTTCGCCTGCCAATCTTTGGAAAAATAGCCATTCGGAAAGAAATTTAAATAATTGTTCACCTTTTGGCTACTTACGGATTGAAATCGCAAGTGCGGCCCGTATAATTTGCACGGCTTTTGCTGCTTGACTCGAGTGAGTAAAGGCAGTCTTATACGACACGCGACATACCCCTTATGGGGCAGGAGAGTAACCGCGCCATGTCAGTGTCTCTTTACAGTGTAAAATTCGCCCGAACCGTGCTGGCAATCCAGCTGGTGACTGTTGTCATCATCGGCGCTCTCTTTGCCCTGAAAGATGTCACCTGGGGCGTCTCTGCGCTTGCTGGCGGAGCGGCAGCCTGGCTGCCAAACGTGTTGTTCATGTTTTTAGCCTGGCGCCTGCAAGGGCAATCCCCGGCTTCCGGACGGGTTGCGTGGAGTTTCGCCCTCGGCGAAATCGGCAAAGTCATCGCAACCATCGTGTTGCTCATTGTGGCGTTGGGTGTTTTCAGGGCGGTTTTCTGGCCGCTTGGGATAACCTGGTTATCGGTGCTGGTGGTTCAGATGTTGGCACCGGCGGTAATTAACAACAAAGGGTAAAAGGCATCATGGCTGCAGGAGAAACTCAAACTCCGCAAGAGTACATCGGTCACCATCTGACGCACCTTCAGTTGGACCTGCGTACCTTCGAGTTAGTGAATGCTCACGACGCTCCCGCGACGTTCTGGGTATTAAATATCGATTCTATGTTTTTCTCTCTGGTGCTGGGATTCATCTTCCTGGTGTTGTTCCGCAAAGTGGCGAAAAGCGTCACCAGCGGCGTGCCAGGGAAGATGCAGGCTGCTATCGAACTGGTAATCGGCTTCGTTGATGGCAACGTGCGCGACATGTACCACGGTAAAAGCAAACTTATCGCCCCGCTGGCTCTGACGATTTTCGTCTGGGTCTTTCTGATGAACTTCATGGATCTGCTGCCTATCGACCTGCTGCCGTATATCGGCGAGCACTGGCTGGGCCTGCCGGCGCTGCGCGTCGTGCCGTCCGCAGACGTGAACATCACGCTGTCTATGGCGTTGGGCGTCTTTATTTTGATTCTGTTCTACAGCATCAAAATGAAAGGTGTAGGCGGCTTCGCGAAAGAGCTGACGCTGCAGCCTTTTAATCACCCGATCTTCATCCCCATCAACCTGATCCTTGAAGGTGTTAGCCTGCTGTCTAAACCGGTTTCACTCGGTCTGCGACTGTTCGGCAACATGTATGCGGGTGAGCTGATCTTTATCCTTATTGCCGGTCTGTTGCCGTGGTGGTCGCAGTGGGTGCTGAATGTGCCGTGGGCCATTTTCCACATCCTGATCATCTCGTTGCAGGCTTTCATTTTCATGGTCCTCACGATTGTCTATCTGTCGATGGCATCTGAAGAACATTGATTTTTTTCTCAACACTAAGCGTTTAACTGAAACAAACTGGAGACTGTCATGGAAAACCTGAATATGGATCTGCTGTACATGGCTGCCGCTGTGATGATGGGCCTGGCGGCAATCGGTGCTGCGATCGGTATCGGCATCCTCGGAGGTAAATTCCTGGAAGGCGCCGCGCGCCAGCCGGATCTGATCCCTCTGCTGCGTACGCAGTTCTTTGTTGTAATGGGTCTGGTGGATGCAATCCCGATGATCGCTGTTGGTCTGGGTCTCTATGTGATGTTTGCTGTCGCCTAAAGCCTGTCGCTGTTTGTTCATTCAGGGCCTTGAGCGCCATGAATGAACGGTTCTGCCGCTTATCGTTGAGATAACGGCAGATAAGTTACTCACTTACTTAGAGGCATTGTGCTGTGAACATTAACGCAACAATCCTCGGCCAGGCCATCGCGTTCATCCTGTTTGTCGCGTTCTGCATGAAGTACGTATGGCCGCCGATTATGGCTGCCATCGAAAAGCGCCAGAAAGAAATTGCTGAAGGCCTTGCTTCTGCTGAACGCGCGAAGAAAGATTTGGATCTCGCGCAGGCTAATGCGACCGACCAGCTGAAGAAAGCGAAGGAAGAAGCTCAGGTCATTATCGAGCAGGCGAACAAACGCCGTACTCAGATTCTGGACGAAGCGAAAACTGAAGCTGAGAACGAACGTAACCGCATCGTGGCGCAAGCGCAGGCAGAGATCGACGCCGAGCGTAAACGTGCCCGCGAAGAGCTGCGTAAGCAAGTCGCGTTGCTGGCAATGGCTGGCGCCGAGAAGATCATCGAACGTTCCGTGGATGAAGCTGCTAACAGCGACATCGTTGATAAACTGGTCGCTGAACTGTAAGGAGGGAGGGGCTGATGTCTGAACTGATTACTGTAGCTCGCCCCTACGCCAAAGCAGCTTTTGACTTTGCTGTTGAGCATCAAAGTATTGAACGCTGGCAAGATATGCTGGCGTTTGCCGCGACCGTAGCACGCAATGAGCAAATGGCCGATCTTCTCTCCGGCGCGCTGGCGCCGGAAGCGTTATCGGCTTCTTTCATTGCCGTCTGCGGCGATCAATTAGATGAACACGGTCAGAACCTGATTAAGGTAATGGCTGAGAACGGACGTTTGACCGCGCTTCCGGCTGTACTGGAGCAGTTCATTCAACTGCGCGACGCCTATGAGGCGACGGCGGAAGTTGATGTGATTTCCGCCAGTACGCTGAGTGACAGCCAGCTGACCAAAATCAGCGCCGCGATGGAAAAACGTCTGTCACGCAAAGTTAAGCTGAATTGCAAAATTGATAAGTCTGTCATGGCAGGCGTGATCATCCGTGCGGGTGATCTGGTGATTGATGGCAGCGTGCGCGGCCGTCTTGAGCGTCTGGCAGACGCCTTGCAGTCTTAAGGGGACTGGAGCATATGCAACTGAATTCCACCGAAATCAGCGAACTGATCAAGCAGCGCATTGCTCAGTTCAATGTCGTGAGCGAAGCTCACAACGAAGGTACTATCGTCTCTGTTAGCGACGGTATCATCCGCGTACACGGCCTGGCCGATGTAATGCAGGGTGAGATGATCGCCCTGCCGGGCAACCGTTACGCTATCGCCCTGAACCTCGAGCGCGACTCTGTCGGCGCCGTGGTAATGGGTCCGTATGCTGACCTCGCCGAAGGCATGAAGGTTAAGTGTACTGGCCGTATTCTGGAAGTGCCGGTCGGTCGTGGCCTGCTGGGCCGCGTGGTGAACACCTTGGGTGCGCCAATCGACGGCAAAGGCGCGATCGACAACGACGGCTTCTCGCCGGTTGAAGTGATCGCACCGGGCGTTATCGACCGTCAGTCAGTCGACGAGCCGGTTCAGACCGGTTACAAATCTGTCGATGCGATGATTCCAATCGGTCGTGGCCAGCGTGAGCTGATCATCGGCGACCGTCAGACCGGTAAAACCGCGCTGGCGATCGACGCTATCATCAACCAGCGCGATTCCGGCATCAAATGCGTCTACGTCGCAATTGGTCAGAAAGCTTCTACCATCGCTAACGTGGTGCGTAAGCTGGAAGAGCACGGTGCGCTGTCTAACACCATCGTGGTCGTGGCTTCTGCGTCTGAATCTGCTGCACTGCAGTACCTGGCGCCCTACTCCGGCTGCGCCATGGGCGAATACTTCCGCGACCGCGGCGAAGATGCACTGATCGTATACGATGACCTGTCTAAACAGGCTGTCGCTTACCGTCAGATCTCTCTGCTGCTGCGCCGTCCACCGGGCCGTGAAGCATTCCCGGGCGACGTGTTCTATCTCCACTCCCGTCTGCTGGAGCGTGCGTCACGCGTAAGCGCTGACTACGTTGAGCGTTTCACCAACGGCGAAGTTAAAGGTAAAACCGGTTCACTGACCGCGCTGCCGATTATCGAAACCCAGGCGGGCGACGTCTCCGCGTTCGTTCCGACCAACGTAATCTCGATTACCGATGGTCAGATCTTCCTGGAATCGAACCTGTTTAACTCCGGTATTCGTCCGGCGGTTAACCCGGGTATCTCTGTATCGCGCGTAGGTGGTGCTGCTCAGACCAAGATCATCAAGAAACTGTCCGGCGGCATCCGTACCGCGCTGGCGCAGTATCGTGAACTGGCGGCGTTCTCGCAGTTCGCTTCCGATCTGGACGACGCAACCCGCAAACAGCTGAGCCACGGTCAGAAAGTGACCGAGCTGCTGAAACAGAAACAGTATGCGCCGATGTCCGTCGCGCAACAGGGTCTGGTGCTGTTTGCTGCTGAGCGCGGCTACCTGAACGACGTTGAACTGGCGAAGATCCTGAGCTTCGAAGCTGCGCTGCTGGCGTTCGCGGATCGCGACCACGCCGAGCTGATGCAGGAAATCAACCAAACTGGTAACTACAACAACGACATCGAAGCGAAGCTGAAAGGCCTGCTCGATACGTTTAAAGCAACCCAGTCCTGGTAATGTCTGGCGGCTTGTCTGAAAAGACAGGCCGCAAGGCTTTGAGGAGAAGCTAATGGCCGGCGCAAAAGAGATACGTAACAAGATTGGAAGCGTGAAAAACACGCAGAAGATCACCAAAGCGATGGAAATGGTCGCCGCCTCCAAAATGCGTAAAACGCAGGAACGCATGGCGGCCAGCCGTCCGTATGCAGAGACTATGCGCAAAGTGATCGGTCACCTTGCGTTAGGGAATCTGGAATACAAGCACCCTTACCTGGAAGAGCGCGACGTTAAGCGCGTCGGCTACCTGGTCGTTTCGACTGACCGCGGGCTTTGTGGTGGTTTGAACATTAACCTGTTCAAAAAATTGCTGGCAGATATGAAGGCCTGGTCCGATAAAGGCGCGCAGAGCGATCTGGCGATCATCGGTTCCAAAGGTGTGGCGTTCTTCGGTTCCGTAGGCGGCAACGTCGTGGCTCAGGTCACCGGCATGGGCGATAAACCTGCCCTGTCCGAACTGATCGGCCCGGTAAAAGTGATGTTGCAGGCTTACGACGAAGGGCGTATCGACAAGCTCTATGTCGTCAGCAACAAATTCAATAACACCATGTCTCAGACTCCGACCATTACCCAACTGCTGCCGTTACCGCCAGCGGAAGGTGAAGAAGAGATGAAGGCGAAGACCTGGGATTACCTGTACGAGCCCGATCCGAAAGCGCTGCTGGACACCCTGCTGCGTCGTTATGTCGAATCGCAGGTTTATCAGGGTGTGGTGGAAAACCTGGCCAGTGAGCAGGCCGCACGTATGGTGGCGATGAAAGCCGCAACCGATAACGGCGGAAATCTGATCAAAGAGCTGCAGTTGGTATACAACAAAGCTCGTCAGGCCAGCATCACCCAGGAACTCACCGAGATCGTCTCGGGAGCCTCCGCGGTTTAACCAGGTAAGAATTAGGTAGAGGATTCAAGATGGCAGCTGGAAAGATTGTCCAGATTATCGGCGCCGTAGTTGACGTCGAATTCCCTCAGGACGCGGTACCGCAAGTGTACAACGCCCTTGAGGTTAAGAATGGTGATGCTCGTCTGGTGCTGGAAGTTCAGCAGCAGCTGGGCGGCGGCGTGGTGCGTACCATCGCCATGGGCTCTTCTGACGGCCTGAAGCGCGGTCTGGAAGTTGCTGACCTGAAAAAACCGATCCAGGTTCCGGTGGGTAAAGCCACCCTCGGCCGTATCATGAACGTGCTGGGCGAGCCGATCGACATGAAAGGCGACATCAAAGAAGAAGACGGCAGTGCAGTAGAGATCTCCTCTATTCACCGCGCGGCGCCTTCTTATGAAGATCAGTCTAACTCGCAGGAACTGCTGGAAACCGGCATCAAGGTTATCGACCTGATGTGTCCGTTTGCCAAGGGCGGTAAAGTTGGCCTGTTCGGCGGCGCGGGCGTAGGTAAAACCGTTAACATGATGGAGCTGATCCGTAACATCGCGGCTGAGCACTCAGGTTATTCGGTATTTGCCGGCGTGGGCGAGCGTACTCGTGAGGGTAACGACTTCTATCATGAAATGACCGACTCCAACGTAATCGACAAAGTTGCGCTGGTGTATGGCCAGATGAACGAGCCGCCGGGCAACCGTCTGCGCGTTGCACTGACCGGTCTGACCATGGCGGAAAAATTCCGTGACGAAGGCCGCGACGTTCTGCTGTTCATCGACAACATCTATCGTTATACCCTGGCCGGTACGGAAGTTTCCGCACTGCTGGGCCGTATGCCTTCAGCGGTAGGCTATCAGCCGACCCTGGCTGAAGAGATGGGTGTGCTGCAGGAGCGTATTACCTCCACCAAGACCGGTTCAATCACCTCCGTACAGGCCGTTTACGTTCCTGCGGATGACTTGACTGACCCGTCTCCGGCGACCACCTTCGCCCACCTGGACTCAACCGTTACTCTGAGCCGTCAGATCGCGTCTCTGGGTATCTACCCGGCCGTTGACCCGCTGGACTCCACCAGCCGTCAGCTGGATCCGCTGGTTGTTGGCCAGGAGCACTACGACGTTGCGCGCGGCGTGCAGTCTCTGCTGCAGCGTTACCAGGAACTGAAAGACATCATCGCCATCCTCGGTATGGACGAGCTGTCTGAAGACGACAAACTGCTGGTGGCACGCGCGCGTAAGATTCAGCGCTTCCTGTCTCAGCCGTTCTTCGTAGCGGAAGTCTTCACCGGTTCGCCAGGTAAATACGTTACGCTGAAAGAAACTATCCGTGGCTTTAAAGGCATTATGGACGGCGAGTTCGACCATCTGCCAGAGCAGGCTTTCTACATGGTCGGCGCTATCGAAGAAGCCGTGGAAAAAGCGAAGAAACTGTAATAACGGTTTCCCGGGAGGACAGAAATGGCTATGACTTATCACTTGGACGTCGTCAGCGCAGAGAAACAGCTGTTCTCTGGCCTGGTGCAGAAAATTCAGGTGTCAGGCAGCGAAGGTGAGCTGGGTATTTTCCCCGGCCATGCGCCGCTGCTGACTGCCATCAAGCCTGGAATGATCCGTATCGTGAAGCAGCACGGCGAAGAGGAGTTTATTTACCTCTCTGGCGGCGTGCTGGAAGTGCAGCCGGGCAGCACCACCGTTCTGGCCGATACCGCTATCCGCGGTACCGACCTGGACGAAGCGCGTGCGCTGGAAGCGAAACGCAAAGCAGAAGAGCATATGAACAGCAGCCACGGCGACGTGGACTACGCTCAGGCCTCTGCGGAGCTGGCGAAAGCCATTGCTAAACTGCGCGTGATCGAGCTGACCAAAAAAGCGATGTAATCAGGCTTTATGCGTCATGAAATGCCAGCCCTTCGGGCTGGCATTTTTTTTTGCCCACGCGCCGATAGCAGAGCGCGCCTAATTTCGACCTGAGAAAAATGTAGTAATCTCAGGGGTAAACCGTTTAACTTTCGCATGTCAAAAATTCTGTCAGGATGGTTATGTCTAACAGCGCAATGAGCGTGGTGATCCTTGCTGCCGGCAAGGGAACCCGTATGTATTCCGATCTGCCCAAAGTTCTGCATACGCTTGCAGGAAAGCCCATGGTTCAGCACGTGATCGACGCCGCCACCGGCCTAGGCGCGCAGCATATTCATCTGGTTTACGGCCACGGCGGCGACCGGCTGAAGGCCACGCTGACGGAGCCGTCGCTCAACTGGGTTTTGCAGGCGGAACAGCTGGGCACGGGACACGCGATGCAGCAGGCTGCCCCCGCATTTGCTGACGACGAAGATATCCTGATGCTCTACGGCGACGTGCCGCTTATCTCTCAGGAGACGCTGCAGCGTCTGCGCGACGCCAAACCCCAGGGCGGCATCGGCCTGCTGACGGTGGTGCTGGATAACCCCAGCGGTTACGGGCGTATCGTGCGTGAAAATGGCGCTATCGTCGGCATTATTGAACAGAAAGACGCCAGCCCGGAGCAGTTGAAAATCACGGAAATCAATACCGGCATTCTGGTCGCCAACGGCGGCGATCTGAAACGCTGGCTGGCGCAGCTTACCAATAACAACGCGCAGGGCGAATATTACATCACCGATATCATCGCGCTGGCGCACCACGAAGGTCGCCAGATTAATGCGGTGCATCCGGCGCGCGCCAGCGAAACCGATGGCGTGAACAACCGTTTGCAGCTGGCGACGCTGGAGCGGGTTTATCAGAGCGAACAGGCGGAGAAGCTGCTGCTGGCGGGCGTTATGCTGCGCGATCCGGCGCGCTTCGACCTGCGCGGCGTGCTGAACCACGGCCGCGACGTCGAGATCGATATTAATGTCGTCATCGAAGGCGAAGTCACGCTGGGCGACCGCGTGAAAATCGGCGCAGGCTGCATCATTAAAAACAGCGTGATTGGCGACGACTGCGAAATCAGTCCCTATACGGTGATCGAGGATGCGAACCTCGCCGCCGACTGCACCGTTGGACCTTTCGCGCGTCTGCGTCCCGGCAGCGAGCTGGCGCAGGCCGCGCACGTCGGCAATTTCGTTGAAATGAAAAAGGCGACGCTGGGCAAAGGCTCCAAGGCTGGCCATCTGAGCTACCTCGGTGACGCGGAGATCGGCGCGAACGTCAATATCGGCGCGGGCACTATTACCTGCAACTACGACGGCGCCAACAAATCAAAAACCATTATCGGCGACAACGTCTTTGTCGGTTCCGATACGCAGCTGGTGGCACCGGTCAGCGTGGCGGCAGGCGCGACTATCGCGGCGGGCACCACCATTATGAAAGATGTCACCGAGGCATCGCTGGTCTACAACCGTAAAGAGCAGAACAGCAAAGCGCACTGGCAGCGTCCGGTGAAGAAGACGTGATTTTTAGCGGCCAGCCACATGCTGGCCGCAGCAGTAACACAATAATAATCCCCACTCTCTACAAGGCTCGGGGAGCCCGGCACAGCCGGTTATCAGGTCGTATGACAACGAAAGATGGTTAAAAACCATCAGGTCAGGAATAACATTTATGTGTGGAATTGTAGGTGCAGTAGCGCAGCGCGATATCGCAGAGATCCTGCTGGAAGGTCTGCGTCGCCTGGAGTATCGCGGGTATGATTCGGCCGGTCTGGCCGTCGTTGATCGTCAGGGCCACGTAACGCGCCTGCGTCGCGTCGGCAAAGTGCAAGTGCTGGCGGAGGCCGCGGAGCAGCAGCCGCTGATTGGCGGCACCGGCATCGCGCATACGCGCTGGGCAACGCATGGCGAACCGTCGGAAGCCAACGCGCATCCGCATGTCTCTGAGCAGATCATCGTGGTGCACAACGGCATTATCGAAAACTATGAGCCGCTGCGTGAAGCGCTTATCGCGCGCGGTTATCGCTTCACGTCCGAGACCGACACGGAAGTGGTGGCGCATCTGGTGCACTGGGAGCAGAAACAGGGCGGAACGCTGCGCGAAGTGGTGCTGCGCGTTATCCCGCAGCTGCGTGGCGCCTATGGCATGGTGATCATGGACAGCCGCGATCCGTCGCTGCTGGTGGCCGCGCGTTCGGGCAGTCCGCTGGTGATTGGCCGCGGCGTTGGCGAAAACTTTATCGCCTCCGATCAGCTGGCGCTGCTGCCGGTGACGCGTCGCTTTATCTATCTGGAAGAGGGTGATATCGCCGAAGTGAGCCGCCGCGACGTGACTATCGTCGATAGCGCTGGCAATCCGGTGAACCGCGCCGAGATCGAATCCAGCGTGCAGTACGACGCGGGCGATAAAGGCGTGTATCGTCACTATATGCAGAAAGAGATTTACGAGCAGCCGATGGCGATTAAAAACACCTTAACCGGTCGTTTCAGCCATGGCGAAGTCGATCTCAGCGAGCTTGGGCCGCATGCCGAAACCCTGCTGAGCCAGGTAGAGCATATTCAGATCATCGCCTGCGGCACCTCCTACAATTCTGGTATGGTGGCGCGCTACTGGTTCGAGTCGCTGGCGAACATTCCCTGCGACGTCGAGATCGCCTCTGAATTCCGCTACCGCAAATCCGCGGTGCGGAAAAACAGCCTGCTGATTACCCTGTCGCAGTCCGGCGAAACCGCCGATACGCTGGCGGCGCTGCGCCTTAGCAAAGAGCTGGGCTACCTGGGTTCGCTGGCCATCTGCAACGTCGCGGGCTCTTCGCTGGTGCGCGAGTCGGACCTGGCGCTGATGACCAAAGCGGGCACTGAAATCGGCGTCGCCTCGACCAAAGCCTTTACCACGCAGCTCACCGTATTGCTGATGCTGGTGGCGAAGCTGGGACGACTGCGCGGCATGTCGGCTGAGGTCGAGCATGATATCGTGCACGGCCTGCAGGCGCTGCCGAGCCGTATCGAACAGATGCTGGCGCAGGACAAGCGTATTGAACTGCTGGCGGAAGATTTCTCCGACAAGCATCACGCGCTGTTTCTGGGACGCGGCGATCAATATCCGATCGCTATGGAAGGCGCGCTCAAGCTGAAAGAGATCTCCTATATTCATGCGGAAGCCTACGCCGCTGGTGAACTGAAGCATGGTCCGCTGGCGCTGATTGATGCCGATATGCCGGTTATCGTCGTGGCGCCGAACAACGAGCTGCTGGAAAAACTGAAGTCCAATATTGAAGAGGTGCGCGCGCGCGGCGGTCTGCTGTATGTGTTCGCCGATCAGGACGCTGGCTTCAGCGACAGCGACGGCATGAAGATTATCTCTCTGCCGCATGTGGAAGAGGTGATCGCGCCAATCTTCTACACCGTTCCGCTGCAGCTGCTCTCTTATCACGTCGCGCTGATTAAAGGCACCGACGTGGATCAGCCGCGAAACCTGGCGAAGTCAGTTACCGTCGAGTAAAAAGCGGGCCCGGAAACGGGCCCCTTTGCTTTTTGCGCCCTGTCATATAACTGTCATATTTCCTACATTTCACTGTCATCAAACTGTCCTATTTTCCCTCCTGCAGCAATCACTGACTCCAACTACAACGGCTCTGAGCCTGAGATTAACTCCCCTGGAGGGAACATGACACTGATGCGTAGCACCGTAGCCCGAATCCTTACCGCCACTCTCGCCGTAAGCACGGTTTCTGCCTTTGCAGCCACCGATCTGACGGGCGCGGGCGGTACTTTCCCGGCGCCGGTTTATGCCAAGTGGGCAGCAGAATATCAGCAAGCCACCGGTAGCAAAATCAACTACCAGGGCATTGGTTCATCCGGCGGCGTCAAGCAGATCATCGCTAAAACCGTGGATTTTGGCGCGTCAGATGCGCCGATGAAAGATGAAGACCTGCAGAAAAACGGCCTGTTTCAGTTCCCGACCGTTATTGGCGGCGTTGTGCTGGCTGTTAACATTCCGGGTGTGAAGTCAGGCGAACTGACTCTCGACGGTAAAACCGTCGGCGACATCTACCTGGGTAAAATCAAAAAGTGGAACGATTCGGCAATCACTAAGCTGAACCCGGGCGTGAAACTGCCAGATACCAACATCAACGTGGTTCGCCGCGCGGATGGTTCCGGCACCTCTTTCGTCTTCACCAGCTATCTGGCGAAAGTGAACGAAGAATGGAACAGCAAAATCGGCAAAGGCAACACCGTTAACTGGCCGGCTGGTCTGGGCGGCAAAGGCAACGACGGCGTCGCCGCGTTCGTTCAGCGTCTGCCGGGCTCTATCGGCTATGTGGAATACGCCTATGCCAAGCAGAACAACCTGACCTACACCAAACTGGTTGATGCCGACGGCAAGCCGGTCGCGCCAAGCGAAACCAGCTTCTCCAACGCAGCGAAAGGCGCAGACTGGAGCAAATCTTTTGCTCAGGATCTGACCTTCCAGAAAGGCAACGATGCGTGGCCGATCACTTCCACCACCTTCATCCTGGTTTATAAAGATCAGGCGAATGCCGAGAAAGGCAGCGAAGTGTTGAAGTTCTTCGACTGGGCTTACAAAAACGGCAGCAAAACTGCGAACAGCCTGGACTACGCTACCCTGCCGGACAGCGTAACCCAGCAGATCCGCGCGGCATGGAAAGCCAACATCAAAGACAGTTCTGGCAAAGCGCTGTACCAGTAAGCGAACAACCCCGGCCGGACATGCGTCCGGCCAGATCTAAGGGCGGCCTTGTGCCGCCCTGACAACCTCTGAAGAATGAGACTTCTATGGCTGCAACGAAGCCGGCATTCAAAGCCCCCGGTAAGCAAGGTGACATGATTTTCGGCGCGCTGGTTAAGCTGGCGGCGCTGATTGTCCTGTTGCTGTTGGGCGGCATTATCGTCTCCCTGATTTTCTCCTCATGGCCAAGCATCCAGAAATTTGGTTTCTCCTTTCTGTGGAACAAAACCTGGGATGCGCCGAATGAAGAATTTGGCGCGCTGGTGCCGATTTACGGCACCCTCGTGACCTCGCTGATTGCGTTGATTATTGCTGTGCCGGTGAGCTTCGGCATCGCGCTGTTTCTTACGGAACTGTCGCCTGGCTGGCTGCGGCGTCCGCTCGGCACCGCTATTGAGCTGCTGGCGGCAATCCCCAGTATCGTTTACGGCATGTGGGGCCTGTTTATCTTCGCACCGCTGTTCGCCGAATATTTTCAGACGCCGGTCGGTGAGGTGATGTCGAATATTCCGTTCGTCGGCGCGCTTTTTTCCGGCCCGGCCTTCGGCATCGGTATCCTGGCGGCGGGCGTGATTCTGGCGATCATGATTATTCCTTACATCGCCTCGGTGATGCGCGACGTGTTCGAGCAGACGCCGGTGATGATGAAAGAGTCCGCCTACGGCATCGGCTGTACCACCTGGGAAGTGATCTGGCGCATCGTGCTGCCGTTCACTAAAAACGGTGTGATCGGCGGCGTGATGCTGGGACTGGGACGTGCCTTGGGCGAAACCATGGCGGTCACCTTTATTATCGGCAACACCTACCAGCTCGACAGCGCCTCGCTGTTTATGCCGGGCAACAGCATCACCTCCGCGCTGGCGAACGAATTCGCCGAAGCGGAGTCGGGCGTGCATGTCGCCGCGCTGATGGAGCTGGGACTGATCCTGTTTGTTATCACCTTTATCGTGCTGGCGATTTCCAAATTGATGATCCTGCGCCTCGCGAAAAGTGAAGGAGCGCGCTCATGACGACGATTGAACTGCAGGCACGCGCCGAACTGGACGCCTCGCGCCGTAAGATGCAGGCCTGGCGCAGCACCAAGAATAAGATTGCGCTGGCGATGTCGCTGCTGACCATGGCCTTTGGTCTGTTCTGGCTGGTGTGGATCCTGTTCACCACCGTGACGCGCGGCGTTGACGGGCTGAGCTGGTCGCTGTTCACCGAATCGACGCCGCCGCCCAATACTGCCGGCGGCGGTCTGGCCAACGCCCTGGCGGGCAGCGGCCTGCTGATTATCTGGTCGACGGTGATCGGTACGCCGCTGGGCATTCTGGCAGGCGTCTACCTGGCGGAATATGGCCGCAAGTCGGCGCTGGCGGAAGTGATCCGCTTTATTAACGACATCCTGCTCTCGGCGCCGTCGATCGTAGTCGGCCTGTTCGTTTACACCATCGTGGTGGCGCAGATGCACCACTTCTCCGGCTGGGCGGGCGTTATCGCGCTGGCGCTGCTGCAGATCCCCATTGTTATCCGCACCACCGAAAACATGCTGCGGCTGGTGCCGGACAGCATGCGTGAAGCGGCTTACGCGCTGGGCACGCCGAAATGGAAGATGATCTCCGCGATTACGCTGAAGGCATCGGTATCGGGCATTCTGACCGGCGTGCTGCTGGCAATTGCCCGTATCGCGGGCGAAACCGCGCCGCTGCTGTTTACCGCGTTGTCGAACCAGTTCTGGTCCACCGACATGATGCAGCCGCTGGCGAACCTGCCGGTCACCATCTTTAAGTTCGCGATGAGCCCCTTTGCCGAGTGGCAGAGCCTGGCCTGGGCGGGCGTGCTGATTATCACGCTCTGCGTGCTGCTGCTGAACATTCTGGCGCGCGTGGTCTTCACCAAGAGCAAACACGGATAACCTTCGGCGCTGCCTGGCGCGGCGCCGTTTAAGAGAGACGAGCAATGAGTATCGCGACTTCCAACAGCGGTAAAATTCAGGTGCGTAACCTGAACTTCTATTACGGCAAATTTCACGCGCTGAAGAACATCAACCTGGACATCGCCAAGAACCAGGTCACCGCGTTTATCGGTCCGTCTGGCTGCGGCAAATCGACCCTGCTGCGCACCTTTAACAAAATGTACTCGCTCTACCCCGAGCAGCGCGCCGAAGGCGACATTCTGCTGGATGGCGACAATATTCTGGCCTCCAGCCAGGATATCGCCCTGCTGCGCGCGCGCGTCGGCATGGTGTTCCAGAAACCGACGCCTTTCCCGATGTCGATTTATGACAATATCGCCTTTGGCGTACGCCTGTTTGAAAAGCTGTCGCGCGCCGATATGGACGAGCGTGTTCAGTGGGCGCTGAGCAAAGCCGCGCTCTGGAATGAAACCAAAGACAAGCTGCATCAGAGCGGTTACAGTCTCTCTGGCGGTCAGCAGCAGCGCCTGTGCATTGCGCGCGGCATTGCGATTCGCCCGGAAGTGCTGCTGCTGGATGAGCCCTGCTCGGCGCTTGACCCGATCTCTACCGGCCGTATTGAAGAGCTGATCACCGAGCTGAAGCAGGACTACACTGTGGTCATCGTGACGCATAATATGCAGCAGGCGGCGCGCTGTTCCGACCACACTGCCTTTATGTATCTGGGCGAGTTAATTGAATTCAGCGATACGGACAGGCTGTTCACCAAGCCGGCACAGAAACAGACCGAAGATTATATTACCGGCCGCTACGGCTGATTTTCAGGAGATAATCATGGATAACCTTAATCTGAACAAGCATATCTCCGGTCAGTTCAATGCGGAGCTGGAACATATTCGCACCCAGGTGATGATCATGGGCGGCATGGTGGAGCAGCAGCTTACCGACGCCATCACCGCGATGCACAATCTTGACGGCGAACTGGCGCAGCGCGTAATCGACGGCGACCAGAAGGTCAATATGATGGAAGTGGAGATTGATGAAGCCTGCGTGCGCATCATCGCCAAGCGCCAGCCTACCGCCAGCGATTTGCGTCTGGTCATGGCGATCATCAAAACCATCTCAGAGCTGGAGCGCATCGGCGACGTGGCGGAAAAAATCAGCCGCACCGCGCTGGAAAAATTCGGTCAGCAGCATATGCCGCTACTGGTCAGCCTGGAGTCGCTGGGCCGTCATACCGTCGAGATGCTGCACGACGTGCTGGACGCCTTTGCGCGCATGGATCTTACCGAAGCGATTCAGATCTACCGTGAAGATAAAAAGGTAGATAAAGAGTACGAAGGCATTGTGCGTCAGCTGATGACCTACATGATGGAAGATCCGCGCACCATTCCGAGCGTATTGACCGCGCTGTTCTGCGCTCGCGCCATCGAGCGCATCGGCGACCGCTGTCAGAACATCTGCGAAATTATCTTCTATTTCGTTAAGGGACAGGATTTCCGCCACGTTGGCGGCGATAAGCTGGACGAGCTGCTCTCCGGCGACGACGGCTCCAACAAACCTTCCTGATTGCTCTCCGCCGTGCGCCGCCTGGCGCACGGCCTGCCGCTTTTCTGTCACTCGCAACCGTTTCCTCTATATACTTGGCGCACTTTTTCTTCATTAAGGTGCTGACTCATGTCTCTTTCTCGCAATAAGCAGAGCGTGACGCCTGCGAAAGCGATGCTGGCCGCCGTCAGCGGTTACGCTATGGATGGCTTCGATCTACTGATTCTGGGATTTATGCTGCCGGCAATTAGCCTGTCGCTGGCGCTGGATCCGTCGCAGGCGGGCTCGCTGGTCACCTGGACGCTGATCGGCGCGGTAGTGGGCGGCATTCTGTTCGGCCAGCTCAGCGATCGTTTTGGCCGTATCCGCATTCTCACCGTCACTATCCTGATGTTCTCTCTCTTTACTGGCCTGTGCGCCGTGGCGCAGGGCTACTGGGATCTGCTGGCGTACCGTACGCTGGCGGGCATGGGGCTGGGCGGTGAGTTTGGCATCGGAATGGCGCTGATTGCGGAAGCATGGCCTGCGGAAAAGCGCAACCGCGCCTCGGCATGGGTCGGCATCGGCTGGCAGCTTGGCGTGCTGCTGGCGGCCTTTATCACCCCGCCGCTGCTTGGCGTGATCGGCTGGCGCGGCATGTTTCTGGTCGGCCTGCTGCCTGCGCTGTTCTCATTTGTGCTGCGGCGCAGCATGGGCGAACCGGAAGCCTTCACCCGTCAGGTAGAGCAGACGCCTTCGCTCTCTTTCGTCGCGCGTCTGAAAATGCTGGTGCAGGATCGCGCCACGGCGAAAGCGAGCCTTGGCATCTTTATCCTGACCTCGGTGCAGAACTTCGGCTATTACGGGCTGATGATCTGGATGCCGAGCTATCTTTCCGCTAACTTCGGCTTCAGCCTGACGAAGTCGGGTTTATGGACGGCGGTCACCGTGGTCGGCATGACCTTCGGCATCTGGCTGTTTGGCGTGCTGGCGGACCGCTTCGCGCGCTGGAAAATTTTCCTGCTCTATCAGTTCGGCGCGGTGGCGATGGTGGTGATCTACGCGCAGCTGCGCGATCCCACCGTGATGTTGTTCACCGGCGCGCTAATGGGCATGTTCGTCAACGGCATGATTGGCGGCTACGGCGCGCTGATCTCCGACACCTTCCCGCCGCAGGCGCGCGCCACGGCGCAGAATGTCTTATTCAACCTCGGACGCGGCGTCGGCGGTTTCGGCCCGCTGGTGATCGGGCTGCTGGCGGCCAAGATCTCCTTTGTCGCGGCGATTACGCTGCTGGCGCTAATTTACCTGCTGGATATCTTCGCCACGCTCTTTTTGCTGCCGAAAAAGCAGGGTAACGACGATTCGCTGGGCGCCATTGGTTGATTAAGAAAGCCAGTCGCGCATCCGCCGTCAGTCCGTTAACTGCCAGCCGCGCGCCTGCCACAGCGCGGGCAGTTCCGCCATATCGGTAAAGCGCGTCACCAGCGGGTGATCGATGTCAGGATTATGTGCGTCTGCGCAGTAGTAAAACACCGGGATGCCTGCCGCAATGCCAGCGCGGGCGCCCGCTTCTGAATCATCGACCAGAATGCAGCGCTCGACAGGCACCTGCATCTGTTCGGCGGCGTAATACATCAGTCCGGGATCGGGCTTCCAGCGCGAGATATCGTAACCGCTGAAGAGGCGCTGGTTAAACCAGGGCAGCATACCGGTCAGTCCCAGCGAGTGTTGCATCTTCTTTACCGTGCCGTTAGAGACGACACACATCGGTACGGTAATTTTCTCCACCAGCGCTTTTGCGCCGGGGATCGGCGTCAGGGACGCGTCGAACAGGCGCGCCACCTCGGCGCGGTAATCGGTTTCAAACGCTGCCTGCGGCAGCGAGGCGTGATGTGTTTCAGCCACGTCGCGGATAATGTCGTAGAGCTGGACGCCTTTATATTTTTCGAACATCTCCTGCAGTGAGCAGCTTATTCCGTAGCGGGCGAAGGTGTTGACGTAAGCCTGGGTACAGAGCAATTCGCTGTCCACCAGGGTGCCGTCGCAGTCAAAAAACACACACTCTACTGACATCTGTCGCTATCCTTCTGATTTCGGGAGAGCACACACTTTAACCTAATCGCCGCAGATTGCGATCCCGGAAACGGTTGCGAAAAATCATTGTATTGCCGCGGCAAAGCGGTCAGGATACGCGCCGAGTTCTTTTCATCAGGATCGCTGGCATGAGTAAACAAGGCCTTTTGCAGCGCGTTTTCAAGCTGCAGGAACATGGCACTACGGTGCGCACCGAGATTATCGCCGGTGTCACCACATTCCTGACGATGGTCTACATCGTCTTTGTAAATCCACAGATTCTTGGCGTGGCGGGCATGAATACCCAGGCGGTATTCGTCACTACCTGTCTGATCGCCGCCTTCGGCAGTATTCTGATGGGGCTGGTCGCCAACCTGCCGGTGGCGCTGGCACCGGCGATGGGCTTGAACGCCTTTTTCGCCTTTGTGGTGGTTGGCGCGATGGGCTACTCGTGGCAGGTCGGTATGGGCGCGATTTTCTGGGGTGCGCTGGGCCTGCTGATCCTGACGCTGCTGCGCGTGCGCTACTGGATGATCGCCAATATCCCGCTGGGCCTGCGCGTCGGCATTACCGCGGGCATCGGCCTTTTCATCGCCATGATGGGGCTGAAAAACGCCGGTATTATCGTGGCGAATCCCGATACTATCGCCGCCGTGGGTAATCTGGCCTCGCACAGCGTCCTGCTCGGCGCGCTCGGCTTCTTTATTATCGCGATTCTGGCGTCGCGCAATATCCATGCGGCGGTGCTGATCTCGATGGTCATTACCACGGCAATCGGCTGGGCGCTGGGCGATGTGAAATATGCCGGCCTCTTCTCTGCGCCGCCTGCAGTCAGCAGCGTATTAGGGCAGGCGGACATTAAAGGCGCGTTCAATATCGGCATGGCGGGCGTGATTTTCTCCTTTATGCTGGTTAACCTGTTTGACTCCTCCGGCACCCTGATCGGCGTAACCGATAAAGCGGGCCTCACCGATGAGAAAGGCACGTTTCCGCGCATGAAGCAGGCGCTGTTCGTCGACAGCTTCAGTTCAGTAACCGGCGCGCTGGCGGGTACCTCGTCAGTGACCGCTTACATCGAAAGTTCGTCCGGCGTGGCGACTGGCGGCCGCACCGGCCTGATGGCGGTGGTGACCGGCGTGCTTTTCCTGCTGGTGATGTTCCTCTCGCCGCTGGCGGCGATGGTGCCAGGCTATGCGGCCGCAGGCGCGCTGATTTATGTTGGCGTACTGATGACCGCCAGCCTGTCGCGCGTGCGCTGGGACGATTTGACTGAAGCGGTACCGGCTTTTGTTACTGCGGCGATGATGCCGTTCAGCTTCTCGATTACCGAAGGTATTGCGCTGGGCTTTATCGCCTACTGCGTGATGAAGCTGGGCACTGGCCGCTGGCGCGAGATCAGCCCCTGCGTGGTGGTTGTGGCGCTGCTGTTTGTGTTGAAAATCGCCTTTATCGACGGGCATTAACACACTGCTCGGGTGATATCTCGCCCGCGCTGGCACCCTCAGTCAGAAAAATTAAAGGCCGCTTACGCGGCCTATTTTACATCTCAGGATGGGCGCTGCGTTCCAGCGGCGAGCTGGTCAGACGCAGCGTGCGCGGCCCGATATTGGGTTTACTCATCTCTACGTCGCGCAACGCATGCCACTGTTGCGAGGCATCGATTTCCCATAAATGCAGACGCTGGGTCGCGGGCGACAGGGCGCATGACCATACCAGCGTCGGCTCCGCATCGCACACCGCCTGAATATCGGGGTAAATCGTCGAGCGGAGGCGGCCAGCCGCAGGCTGCAACCGCAGCGAAGCCATATTGTCGCTGCCTTCGCCGGTCAGCTTGAGAATGCTCTGGCGTAGCGTCCAGATTTGCGTCACCGCTTCCATAAAATCCTGTTGCGCATTAATCCAGGTGCGCTCGCCTGACGTAAGCGACTGCATCAGCTGCTCCTGCGTCTGTCGGCTGTGGGCGCGAACGATCTCCATATCCAGTCCGGCGCGTCCGCCTTCTTCAGCCAGCAGCACGCCGACCATATTTCCGGCATAGGCGATGCTAAAATCAGGCAAATCACGATCGGCAAAGGCCGGGCGGCCGTTGGGCTGGGTAACGAGGGCTGGAAGGGTAGTTATGCCGTAAACGCGCATCATTAGCTGCGCCAGCATCAGACGGGCAATAAGAAAGCGACCGCGGTGTTTGTCAGGAAGCTGTCGCGCCTGATCAATCACATCCTGCGGCATGCGCATAGCGTCGGCCACAATGCCGCGATCGCCCATCCAACGTACAAAATGACCCGCCATCTGTCGCTCCGTGAAAATGGTCACTTAATCATCAGGGCGCATTGTAAGAATTTTCTGAGCACATTGCATCCGGCATGGAACACAATGGCATCATATTCGGAATTGACTGATAAAAGGCGGCGGGAAGAAGCAAGCCGCTACGCAAGGGCGCAGCGGCTCGTTGCCGTCAGGCAAATTTGCATGCCTGTTCAAAACGCAGGCGCGGCAGGCGCGGATGCAGCTTTTCATGGTTGCCGTAACCGAGGTTAATCAACATGTTTACCTGCCAGCTGCTGCCTGTAAAAAACGCTTCGTTGATTTTCGACGGATTGAAACCAGACATCGGACCGGCGTCCAGTCCGAGCGAACGCGCGGCCAGTATCAGATAACCCGCCTGCAGGCTGCTGTTGCGAAAGGCGGTCTCTTTCACCAGCTCTGTGTTGCCGGTAAACCAGCTGCGCGCATCGGCGTGCGGGAACAGCTGCGGCAGCTGCTCATAAAACGTCAGGTCATGGGCGACGATCACCGTAACCGGCGCGGTCATGGTCTTTTCCAGGTTGCCGGATGAGAGCGCCGGTTTCAGCTTCTCTTTGCCCTCCTGCGAGGTGACAAAGACAAAGCGGCCAGGCGAGCAGTTGGCCGAGGTTGGGCCAAGAGCGGTCAGCGCATAGAGCTGCTCCAGCACGCCAGCCTCAATGGCTTTGTCCTGCCAGTAGCTGTGGGTGCGGGCCTCGTTAAACAGCTGGTCCAGTGCGGAATTATCGAGCGGTGTATGCATTTTACTCTCCTTTTCGGGCGGAAACGGCCGCCTGAGGCTTGCCATATTGAAGGCGTATCCGGGAAAACCGATGGGGTTTCTTACCGTTTATACTCCAACAGCGGTTCGCCGCCAAATGAGAACGGCGCAAATAAGCGGGACGTAAATCGATACGGTTTTGTGCCGGATGCTGCGTACATGACGCTGATTTACCTGTTCCGCCAGGTAACAGGTTTCGACTGAACAGACTGTAGGGAGAATGCGCAGCGCCGGACATTGGCTCAGGAAACGGCCCATGTCCGGCGGCTGATTGTGGAGGGAAGGCGCGTTTAAGCGCTTACTTACCGATACAGAAGCTGGAAAATATCCTGCCCAGCAAATCGTCGGAGGTAAACTCGCCGGTGATTTCGCTCAGGGCCTGCTGCGCCAGCCGCAGCTCTTCCGCCAGCAGCTCGCCCGCCCATGCGCCCAGCAGCTGCGCCTTGCCCTGCTGTAAGTGAGTAGCTGCTAACTCCAGCGCCTGAAGATGGCGTCGGCGCGCCAGAAAGCCGCCTTCCATATTGCCGGAAAAGCCCATCGACTGCTTCAGGTGGTCGCGCAGTACGTCCACGCCCGCGCCGGTGCGCGCCGAGAGGCGGATAAGTGAGTGATGATTTACTTCTGTCAGGCCCAGCGTTTCGCCGGTAACGTCCGCTTTGTTGCGTACAACGGTAATCGGCAACGCCGCAGGCAGGCGCGAAACAAAGTCGGGCCAGATCTGCGCCGCTTCCGTGGCGTCGGTCGTGGTGCCGTCGACCATAAACAGCACGCGATCCGCCTGCTCGATCTCCTGCCAGGCGCGCTCGATGCCGATACGCTCGACCTCATCGCTGGCTTCACGCAGCCCGGCGGTATCGATGATATGCAGCGGCATGCCGTCGATATGAATATGCTCGCGCAGCACGTCGCGCGTGGTGCCGGCGATATCGGTGACGATCGCTGCTTCGCGTCCGGCCAGCGCATTGAGCAGGCTCGACTTGCCGGCGTTCGGACGACCAGCGATCACCACCTTCATGCCTTCGCGCAGCAAGCTTCCCTGCCGCGCTTCGGCGCGCACGCCATCAAGATCGGCAATCACCTCATCAAGCTGCGCTTCAATCTTGCCGTCGGAAAGAAAATCGATCTCTTCATCAGGGAAGTCGATAGCTGCTTCGACATAGATGCGCAGATGAGTCAGCGCCTCGACCAGTTGGTTGATGCGGGTCGAGAAAGCGCCCTGCAGCGAGTTGACCGCTGAACGCGCCGCCTGCTCAGAGCTGGCGTCAATCAGATCGGCGATAGCCTCGGCCTGCGCCAGATCGAGCTTGTCATTAAGAAAGGCGCGCTCAGAGAACTCACCCGGCTGGGCGATGCGCACGCCGGGCAGCGCCACGATGCGTTTCAGCAGCAGGTCGAGGATCACCGGGCCACCGTGTCCCTGCAGCTCCAGCACATCTTCGCCGGTAAAGGAGTTCGGGCCAGGGAACCACAGCGCGATGCCCTGATCCAGTACGCTGCCGTTGGCGTCTTTGAACGGCAGATAGTCGGCGTAGCGCGCCTTCGGCAGTTTGCCGAGCACCTGCTGCGCCACCTCAGCAGCGCGCGCGCCGGAGATACGCAAAATACCGACGCCGCCGCGTCCGGGAGGCGTCGCCTGGGCGACGATAGTATCGCTGTGGCTCATGGGATTTTCTCTCGCTAAAAAAATAAGGCGGTCGTAATGACCGCCTCAGGGTAAACCAGATTGTCAGACGGGCGTAAGCGCGTTACGCCTTCTTCTTGTCGCGGCTATGCAGGCCGCGTTTTTCCAGCCCGCGATAAATCAGCTGCTGCTGGAGAATGGTTACCAGGTTGCTGACGATGTAGTACAGCACCAGACCTGACGGGAACCACAGGAAGAACACGGTAAAGATAACCGGCATATAGGTCATGATCTTCTGCTGCATCGGATCGGTCACGGTGGTCGGTGACATCTTCTGAATGAAGAACATGGTGATGCCCATCAGAATCGGCAGGATGTAGTAGGGGTCCTGCGCCGACAGGTCATGGATCCAGAGGACAAACGGCGCATGGCGCAGTTCTACCGAACCAGAGAGCATGTAATAGAGCGCAAGGAAGATCGGCATCTGGATAACCAGCGGCAGACAGCCACCCAGCGGATTAACTTTTTCCGCTTTATACAGCGCCATCATCTCCTGGCTCTGCTTCTGCTTGTCGTCGCCCAGGCGCTCGCGCATCGCCTGAATCTTCGGCTGCAGCATGCGCATTTTCGCCATCGAGGTGTACTGCGCTTTGGTCAGCGGGTACATGATGCCGCGCACGATAAAGGTAATGACGATAATGGAGAAGCCCCAGTTGCCGATAAAGCTGTGCAGGAACTTCAGCAGCTTAAACAGCGGCTGAGAGATAAACCACAGCCAGCCGTAATCGACAGTCAGGTCGAGATGCGGCGCGACGGCAGCCATCTTGTCCTGAATTTCCGGACCGACCCACAGGGTTGCGCCCAGATCCTGCTGCTGACCCGCAGCGACAGTGACAGGTGCGGATTTATAGCCGATCGCCGCAATGCCGTTGCCCAGGTTGCTGGTATAGAGCGCATTGTTGCCTGCGGTACGCGGTACCCATGCGGTAGCAAAATATTGCTGCAGCATCGCCACCCAGCCGTTGCTGGTGGTCGCGTTCAGGTTTTCGTTGTCCGCAATCTTATCGAACTTATATTTTTCGTACTTCTCTTCGCTGGTGGAGTACGCCGTGCCGCGGAAGGTATGCAACGCAAAGTTGTTGCTGCCGGTATCGCGATGCTTAGGCAGATCGATGGTCTGCTTCAGCTGGCCGAACAGTGACACTTCCAGCGGCTGCTGAGTGGTGTTGTTAACGTGATAATCCACGTCCACCGCAAACTCACCGCGCTTGAAGACGAAGGTTTTCGTGTAGACCACGCCGTTTTCGGCGGTGTAGGTCATTGGCACGCGCAGCTCGGTCTGGCCATCGGCCATTTCAAAGTGATCCTGAGCGGCGGTGAACAGCGGACGCGCGCCGTTGTTCGGGTTATCCGGACCGTTGCGGCCAGTCAGCCCGCTCTGTGCCTGATAAACGAAGGACGGCGTGGTTTCCAGCAGCTGGAACGGCTCATCGGAACCCAGTTTAGCTGGGTAGGTCAGCAGCTGAGCTTGCTCGACATCGCCACCGCGGGTGTTGATATTCAATGACAGGACATCAGTCTTAACGGTGATCGTTTTGCCCTGGCCGCTGGCCGGTACGCCCTGGCTGGCGGCATCACCTGCTGCGCTGTTGGTGTTCTGCGTGGTCTGGGTCTGCTGCGGCTGCGGAGCGTGGTCCGTCTGCCAGGCTTGCCAGATCATGAAAGACACGAACAGAAAAGCGATGAGAAAAAGATTGCGTTGCGAATCCATCGTTAATGTTCTCTGGTATCAAAGGTTTTTTGGCGGCACAGGATCGTCACCACCCGGGTTCAAAGGGTGGCATTTTAATACGCGTTTGAATGTCAACCAACTGCCTTTTATCAGGCCAAACCTGCGTAACGCCTCAATTCCATAATGAGAGCAGGTTGGCTGAAACCGGCAGTGCGGTCCCAGCAAGGGGCTGATGCCGCGCTGATAGACGCGGATCAGGACGATCAGGAGCCGCGCGCCAGGCGACAGTGACGACGCCATAACTTCTCCAACGCTTCCGCCAACGTACGGTTGTCGAGATCGGCAATCCCCTTTTTCGCCACGACGACGAAATCCATCGCTGGCAATTCATGCTGACGCAGACGAAAGCTTTCACGGGTCAGACGTTTGATCCGGTTGCGTTCGTGCGCGCGCTTGACGTGCTTTTTAGCGACGGTAAGACCGATGCGGGGATGCCCCAGCGAATTAAGGCGGCCGAGTATGGTAATTTGCGGCGTGCCAGCCCGTTGTGGCTGCTGGAAGACGAAAGTGAAATGAGTGGGAGTTAACAAACGTAACTCCCTGGGAAATGCGAGCTTAACCACGAGGGTTAGCTTTTATTACTTAGAAACGGTCAGACGAGAACGGCCTTTAGCACGACGACGTGCCAGAACCTGACGACCATTTTTGGTTGCCATACGAGCACGGAAGCCGTGAGAACGGTTGCGCTTCAGTACGGACGGTTGAAAAGTGCGTTTCATGGCGATTTCTACCTAAACTTGAAAAATTTCACTGGGTGACGCGTTTTGTGGGCCAGTAAAACGACCGACGCCTCAATGTGTCTTTAATAAAGAGGCGGGATTGTAATAATTGTACAGTCCGGAGTCAATTTACTTCGCTGGTCGCGGTACCTGGAAACCCGGATACAGCCCGCTGAGTCCGGGCATTGGGCATAGCGCGACAACGCCGGGGGAAGAATTATACGGCCTCCGCTTTAAAGCGCAAGGATCCAGCGGGATCTTCTTACGATCGGGTCGTGGGTCGTTACTGCAAAAACGAGAGGCTGCCTGAAAAACCACTCTTTTTCCGCCAAACCCCGCAGCTTTTTTCGCCAGCAGGCGTAAACTGTTTTACCTGTCCACGGCCTGTGGATAAAAAGGATCAAAACTGTGTAGAAAGTGAAGATCTCTGACTCGCTTTGCGCTATGATCCGCCCTTCCGCTGACGATCCGGTCGCGATCCCAGGGACGGAAACCGCTGATAGCGGTCGCAGGCGCTTTCTACCGTCTGTGTCAAAAATGAACGTTTCTTTATTAGCGCCTACTATTTCTTATCGATTTTGTACAAGTGGAGTCCGCCGTGTCACTTACGCTCTGGCAACAGTGTCTTGCCCGTTTGCAGGATGAGCTTCCTGCCACCGAATTCAGCATGTGGATTCGACCGCTGCAGGCGGAGTTAAACGACAATACGCTGGCCTTGTATGCACCAAATCGGTTTGTGCTCGACTGGGTACGAGATAAATACATTAATAATATCAACGGGCTGCTGAATGAATTCTGCGGCGTGGACGTACCTTTGCTGCGTTTTGAAGTGGGAACGCGTGCTACACAGCAACAGCAGCCAGCGGCCATGAGCCAGCCAGCGATGGCGAGCGTCAGCGCGCCTGCGCCGGTCGAGAGCCGTCCCGCGCCAGCGCAGCTTCTGCGCCCAAGCTGGGACAACGTTCCGGCGCCAGCCGACGTAACTTACCGCTCCAATGTGAATAACCGCCATAACTTCGATAACTTCGTTGAGGGTAAATCTAACCAGCTGGCGCGCGCGGCGGCGCGACAGGTGGCGGACAATCCTGGCGGCGCCTACAACCCGCTTTTCCTTTATGGCGGCACAGGCCTGGGCAAAACCCACCTGCTGCACGCGGTAGGCAACGGTATTATCGCGCGCAAGCCGAATGCCAAAGTGGTCTATATGCACTCCGAACGTTTTGTGCAGGACATGGTGAAAGCGTTACAAAACAACGCGATTGAAGAATTTAAACGCTACTACCGCTCCGTTGACGCGCTGCTGATCGATGACATTCAGTTCTTTGCCAATAAAGAGCGCTCGCAGGAGGAGTTTTTCCACACCTTCAACGCGCTGCTGGAAGGCAATCAGCAAATCATTCTGACGTCAGACCGTTATCCTAAAGAGATTAACGGCGTGGAAGATCGTCTTAAGTCGCGCTTCGGCTGGGGACTGACGGTCGCCATCGAGCCGCCGGAGCTGGAAACGCGCGTGGCGATCCTGATGAAAAAAGCGGATGAAAACGATATTCGTCTGCCGGGCGAAGTCGCCTTTTTTATCGCCAAGCGGCTGCGCTCCAACGTGCGCGAGCTGGAAGGGGCGCTGAACCGCGTGATCGCCAATGCGAACTTTACCGGTCGCGCCATCACCATCGATTTCGTGCGCGAAGCGCTGCGCGATCTGCTGGCGCTGCAGGAAAAGTTGGTCACCATCGATAATATCCAGAAGACGGTGGCCGAGTATTACAAAATTAAGGTCGCGGATCTGCTTTCCAAGCGCCGTTCGCGCTCGGTCGCGCGCCCACGCCAGATGGCGATGGCGATGGCGAAAGAGCTGACGAACCACAGTCTGCCGGAGATCGGCGACGCCTTTGGCGGCCGCGACCATACCACGGTGCTTCACGCCTGCCGTAAAATCGAGCAGCTGCGCGAAGAGAGCCACGACATAAAAGAAGATTTCTCTAATCTCATCCGAACATTATCCTCCTGACGCTATGAAATTTATTGTTGAACGTGAGCAGTTGCTAAAGCCGCTGCAGCAAGTCAGCGGCCCGTTAGGCGGTCGTCCGACGCTGCCGATCCTGGGAAATCTGCTGATGCAGGTCAACGACGGTACGCTGTTGCTGACCGGTACCGATCTGGAAATGGAGATGGTGGCGCGCGTGGCGCTGGCCCAGCCGCACGAGCCGGGCGCAACCACCGTGCCGGCGCGTAAGTTCCTCGATATCTGTCGCGGACTGCCGGAAGGCGCGGAGATCAACGTTACGCTGGAAGGCGAACGCATGCTGGTGCGCTCCGGCCGCAGCCGTTTTTCGCTCTCGACCCTGCCGGCCAGCGACTTCCCCAATCTGGATGACTGGCAGAGCGAGGTGGAATTCACCCTGCCGCAGGCGACATTGAAGCGCCTAATCGAAGCGACGCAGTTCTCTATGGCGCATCAGGATGTGCGCTATTACCTTAACGGCATGCTGTTTGAGACTGAAGGCGAGGAGCTGCGTACCGTAGCGACCGACGGCCACCGTCTGGCGGTCTGCTCAATGCCGATTGGCCAGGCGCTGCCGAACCATTCGGTGATCGTGCCGCGTAAAGGCGTAATTGAGCTGGTGCGCCTGCTGGACGGCGGCGAAACGCCGCTGCAGGTCCAGATCGGCAGCAGCAATATTCGCGCGCACGTCGGCGACTTTATCTTTACTTCAAAGCTGGTGGATGGCCGTTTCCCGGACTATCGTCGCGTTCTGCCGAAAAATCCCGATAAGTCGCTGGAAGCGGGCTGCGATATCCTTAAGCAGGCCTTTGCGCGCGCTGCCATTCTGTCGAATGAGAAATTCCGCGGCGTTCGCCTCTATATCACCGAAAATCAGCTTAAGATCACCGCCAATAACCCTGAACAGGAAGAGGCGGAAGAGATGCTCGACGTGACCTACGGCGGCAGCGAGCTGGAGATCGGTTTTAACGTTAGCTATGTGCTGGACGTGCTGAACGCGCTGAAGTGCGAAAATGTGCGTCTGCTGCTGACGGATTCGGTATCGAGCGTGCAGATTGAAGATGTGGCGAGCCCGGCTGCCGCCTACGTCGTCATGCCTATGCGGTTGTAGAATATATCGTTCTGGCTTACTGACTATTTTGCGTCCCGGCAGTGCTTGCCATCCTCACCTACTTCAGTACGCTCGGGTGGCTGGGCGCTGGCGAGACGCAAAGTAGCGACGACGACGGCCTGGTCAGGTCGATATCGGGCTAACTCGCTTCGCCGTTGACGCCCTGGATCGCGAAGACGCGACACCTCTTAATTGCCTTCACGCTGGACTGATTCATGGCTTTAACCCGCCTCCTTATCAAAGACTTTCGTAATATCGAACAGGCCGATCTGGCGCTGGCGCCGGGATTCAATTTCCTGGTCGGCGCGAACGGCAGCGGCAAAACCAGCGTGCTGGAGGCGATCTATACGCTGGGCCATGGCCGCGCGTTTCGCAGCTTGCAGGCTGGCCGCGTAATCCGTCACGATGAGGCCGCTTTTGTGCTCCATGGCCGAATTGAAGGCAGCAGCGAGCGTGAAATCTCGGTGGGTCTGACGAAGAACCGCGCCGGCGACAGCAAGGTGCGCATCGACGGCAGCGACGGACATAAAGTTGCGGAGCTGGCGCAGCTGCTGCCGATGCAGTTAATTACGCCAGAGGGGTTTACTTTGCTCAACGGCGGCCCCAAATACCGTAGAGCCTATGTCGACTGGGGCTGTTTTCATAACACGCCCGGTTTCTTTAACGCCTGGAGCAATTTGCGGCGGCTGCTGAAGCAGCGCAACGCCGCGCTGCGCCAGGTCACGCGCTATAGCCAGATCCGCGCCTGGGACCAGGAGCTGGTGCCGTTAGCGGAACAGATCAGCCAGTGGCGCGCCGAATACAGCGAGGCTATCTCAACGGAGATTGTCGCCACCTGCGGGCAATTCTTGCCGGAGTTTGCGCTGAATTTCTCTTTCCAGCGCGGCTGGGATAAAGAGAGCGCCTACGGCGAGCTGCTGGAGCGCAATTTCGAGCGCGATCGCGCCCTGACCTATACCGCCAGCGGCCCGCATAAAGCGGATTTCCGCATTCGCGCCGACGGCACGCCGGTCGAAGATCTGCTGTCGCGCGGCCAGTTAAAATTATTGATGTGTGCATTGCGTCTGGCGCAGGGCGAGTTCCTGACGCGCCAGAGCGGACGCCGCTGTCTTTACCTGATTGATGACTTCGCTTCCGAGCTGGACGACAGCCGTCGGCGCCTGCTGGCGCAACGACTGAAAGCCACGCAGGCTCAGGTGTTTGTCAGCGCTATCGCCACCGATCATGTCATCGATATGAGTGACGAAAAGGGCAAGATGTTCCGCGTGGAACAGGGTAAAATAGCGGTTCAACCTGAAGATTAAATGAGCGAGAAACGTTGATGTCGAATTCTTATGACTCCTCAAGTATCAAAGTTCTGAAAGGGCTGGATGCGGTACGCAAACGTCCGGGTATGTATATCGGCGATACGGATGACGGCACCGGTCTGCACCACATGGTATTCGAGGTCGTGGATAACGCAATCGACGAAGCGCTCGCCGGTCACTGTAGTGATATCGTCGTGACCATTCATGCCGATAATTCCGTTTCCGTTCAGGATGATGGCCGTGGTATCCCCACCGGCATTCACGAAGAAGAGGGCGTTTCCGCTGCGGAAGTGATCATGACCGTGCTGCACGCAGGCGGCAAGTTCGACGACAACTCTTATAAAGTGTCGGGCGGTCTGCACGGCGTGGGCGTCTCGGTAGTTAATGCCCTGTCGCAGAAACTTGAGCTGACCATTCGCCGCGAAGGCAAAGTGCATCAGCAGACCTACGTGCACGGCGTGCCGCAGGCACCGCTGCATGTTACGGGTGAAACCGATCTGACCGGCACCCGCGTGCGTTTCTGGCCAAGCCATGACACCTTTACCAACGTTACCGATTTCGAGTACGAAATCCTGGCGAAGCGCCTGCGCGAACTGTCGTTCCTCAACTCTGGCGTGTCGATTCGTCTGGAAGACAAACGTGACGGCAAAGCCGATCACTTCCATTACGAAGGCGGCATCAAGGCGTTTGTTGAGTATCTGAATAAGAACAAAACCCCTATCCACCCGAATGTATTCTATTTCTCGACCGAGAAAGATGGCATTGGCGTGGAAGTGGCGCTGCAGTGGAATGATGGCTTCCAGGAGAACATTTACTGCTTCACCAACAACATTCCGCAGCGCGACGGCGGTACGCACCTGGCTGGTTTCCGTGCGGCGATGACGCGTACGCTGAACGCCTATATGGATAAAGAGGGCTACAGCAAGAAAGCGAAAGTCAGCGCCACCGGCGATGACGCTCGCGAAGGCCTGGTTGCGGTCGTTTCGGTCAAAGTGCCGGATCCGAAGTTCTCCTCGCAGACCAAAGACAAGCTGGTCTCGTCCGAAGTGAAATCGGCGGTGGAACAGCAGATGAACGAGCTGCTGAGCGAATACCTGCTGGAAAACCCGAGTGACGCCAAAATCGTGGTCGGCAAGATCATCGATGCGGCGCGCGCCCGTGAAGCGGCCCGTCGCGCACGCGAAATGACACGTCGTAAAGGCGCGCTCGATCTGGCAGGCCTGCCGGGCAAACTGGCGGATTGCCAGGAGCGCGATCCGGCGCTTTCTGAAATTTACCTGGTGGAGGGTGACTCCGCAGGCGGCTCGGCGAAACAGGGGCGTAACCGTAAGAATCAGGCGATCCTGCCGCTGAAGGGTAAAATCCTTAACGTAGAGAAAGCGCGTTTCGACAAGATGCTCTCTTCACAGGAAGTGGCAACGCTGATTACCGCGCTGGGCTGCGGCATCGGCCGTGACGAATACAACCCAGACAAGCTGCGCTACCACAGCATCATCATCATGACCGATGCGGACGTCGACGGCTCGCACATTCGTACGCTGCTGTTGACCTTCTTCTATCGTCAGATGCCGGAAATCATCGAGCGCGGCCACGTTTATATCGCGCAGCCGCCGCTCTACAAGGTGAAGAAAGGCAAGCAGGAACAGTACATCAAAGATGATGAGGCGATGGATCAGTATCAGATCGCCATCGCCCTGGACGGCGCCACCCTGCACACCAACGCCAGCGCACCGGCGCTGGGCGGCGAGCCGCTGGAAAACCTGGTCGCGGAGTTCAACAGCACGCAGAAGATGATCAAGCGTATGGAGCGCCGTTATCCGGTCGCCCTGCTGCGCGCGCTGGTTTACCATCCGACGCTGGCTGACCTGAGCAATGAGGCGGAGGTTCAGACCTGGCTGGATCAGCTGGTGGCCTTCCTGGGCGAGCGTGAAACCCATGGCAGCAGCTATGTCGCCCAGGTACGCGCCAACCGCGAGCAGAATATCTTCGAACCGGTACTGCGCGTGCGCACGCACGGCGTCGATACCGACTACACGCTGGACGCCGAGTTTATTCAGGGGCCGGAATATCGCAAAATCAACGCGCTGGGCGAGAAGCTGCGCGGCCTGATTGAAGAAGACGCCTACATCGAGCGCGGCGAACGCCGTCAGCCGGTCGACAGCTTTGAGCAAGCTATCGAATGGCTGGTGAAAGAGTCGCGTCGCGGTCTGTCGGTACAGCGTTATAAAGGTCTTGGCGAGATGAACGCCGAGCAGCTGTGGGAAACCACGATGGATCCAGACAGCCGTCGTATGCTGCGCGTTACCATCAAGGACGCCATCGCCGCCGATCAGCTCTTCACCACGCTGATGGGCGATGCGGTTGAGCCACGCCGCGCCTTTATCGAAGAGAATGCGCTGAAAGCGGCAAATATCGATATCTAACGATCGACAGACGGCGGATAAAGCCAAAGCGCGGGTGACGGGAACCGAAGAGCAAAGCGTCCCGCGACAGGGATGTCGCGGGCCGAGCGAGCAAGGATGCCTTGAGCGACTTTGCGATCGGTTTCCGTCACCCACGTCGGCACCCTGTCTTCAGACCCTTCCTGACCGGAAGGGTTTTTTTATGCCTGAATCGTTACGAAAGTGGTCATTGTGAGCTGAATCGCGCTAGCATTTAAGCCAAACCCCGAATCAACGAGGAAGCTATGGCGATTAAACTGGTTGCAATTGATATGGACGGCACGCTGCTTAACCCGCAGCATGAGATCACCGCTGGCGTAAAATCAGCTATCGATCGCGCGCATAAAAAAGGCGTTGCCGTGGTGCTGGCGACCGGTCGTCCCTACGTAGGGATACAGCGCTACCTGATGGAGCTCGGTCTGGTCGACGAGGGGCAGTACTGCATCAGCTACAACGGCGCGCTGGTGCAGCAGGCAAAAGATGGCGAATGCGTAGCGGAAATTACGCTGGGTTTTGACGACTACCTCTACATCGAACAGCTGTCGCGCGAGCTGGGCGTACATTTCCAGGCGTTCGACAAATCGTCCCTCTACACGCCAAACAAAGATCTCAGCGAATACACCATTCATGAAGCGAGCCTGACCGGTATTCCGGTGCGCTATCGCTCGGTTGAGGAGATGGACCGCGCGACGCGTTTTCCCAAGCTGATGATGATCGATAAACCCGATCTGCTGGATGCCGCTATCCAGCGCCTGCCAGCTAAAGCCCAGCAGACTTACACCATCCTCAAGAGCGCGCCTTACTATCTGGAAATCCTCGATCGTCGGGTCAATAAAGGCCAGGGCGTTAAAATGCTGGCGGAAAAACTCGGTCTGGCGCGCGATGAAGTTATGGCGATCGGTGACCAGGAGAACGACCTGGCGATGATCGAATACGCCGGAATGGGCGTCGCGATGGGCAATGCCATTGACTCTGTTAAGCAGATCGCGCAGTTCGTCACCAAAACCAATATGGAAGATGGCGTCGCGCACGCTATCGAAGAGCTGGTGCTGTAATCCCCTCACGGACGGCGATCCGCCGTCCGACCTCGCATTTTTCGTTTCCTGCTCAGGCCTGCGGGTCTGGGTTGTCTGTTTTGTGATCTTCATTGTAGTACAACTTTGTTTTTTAGTACTACAATCAGCCTCACTCCTTGTTGGCTAAGACGAGCCAGTCACTGAAGGTTGGTCGCACCACATCGACGCGCTGACGCGGTCGAAATGCGCTACGCCGCTACGCCGCGGCATTAAATATAAAACATATAAATCAAAAATTTACTTACCGCTGTTATCCTACTCGACCTGAGGACCTCACGATGAACAACCATCTTCACCTCAGCACTATTAAGAAAATGAATCTGCGCATCATGCCTTTTATCATGGTGCTTTATCTGATCGCCTATATCGACCGCGCCAATATCTCGGTCGCCGCGCTGCAAATGAACGCCGATTTAGCGATGACCGCCGAAATGTACGGCATCGCAGCCGGTATTTTCTATGTCACTTACATCATTTTTGAGGTGCCGAGCAATGTGCTGATGACGCGCGTCGGCGCACGCCGCTGGATCGCGCGCATCATGGTGAGCTGGGGCATTATCGCCGCCGGCATGAGCCTGGTGCAGACGCCGACGCAGCTCTACGTGATGCGCTTTTTGCTTGGGGCGGCGGAGGCTGGCTTTACGCCCGGCATCATTTTTTACCTGAGCTGCTGGTACCCGCGCAGCGACCGCGCCCGCGCGATGTCGCTGTTTTATATCGGCGCAGCGCTGGCGTCGGTCATCGGGCTGCCGCTCTCCGGCAGCCTGCTTAATCTGCACGGTATGCTGGGCGTCGAAGGCTGGCGCTGGCTCTTTCTGCTGGAGGGCATCCCGGCGTTTGTGCTGGGGGTTGTCACCTGGTTTTATCTGGACGATGCGCCAGCCAGGGCGCGCTGGCTGACGGCAGAGCAGCGCAGTTATCTGCAGCAGACGCTGGCGCGTGACGAGCAGCATTCGGCGCTCAACGATCACGACTGGCGCGTGGCGTTAAAAAGCAGGCGCGTCTGGACGCTCAGCCTGCTGTGGCTGCTGCAGGCTTTCGGCACCATCGGCATTACGCTGTTTTTGCCGCTGATTGTGAAAGCCGTGGCGGCGGATCGCAGCAACCTGACCGTGAGCCTGCTGTCGGCGGTGCCTTTCCTGTTCGCCTGCATTTTTATGTATCTTAACGGACGACATTCCGATCGCACCGGCGAACGGGCACGCCATCTCGGCCTGCCGCTGATGGCGTCGGGTCTGCTGCTGCTGGCGGCGCTGGCGGTACCGCAACAATGGATGGCCTACCTGTTGCTGGTATTGATGGTGGGTCTGAACTGGGCGATCACCCCGGTCTTCTGGGCGGTCACCACCGAAACGGTATCCGGCGTGGCGGGCGCGGCGTCGGTGGCGCTGATTAATGCGGTGGCAAATATTGCCGGGCTGGGTTTTCCGCCGGTGATGGGACGTATTAAAGACGCCACCAGCAGCTATAACGACGGTCTGCTGATTGTGGCGGGCGCGCTTATCCTCGGTGGCGTGCTGGGGCTGTTCGTCGGGCGTAAACGGTCGATTGAGGGCACCGCCGCGTCGCTGCCGCAGACAAAATCAAAGCTGCATCTTTAACGCTTTTGGCGTAGCGTGTGGGGCAACATTTTTAGTCAGGTTGCCCTATGCGCGAAAAACAGATCACCTTCAGCCCGCGACATCATCAGCTTACCAACAGCAACGTCTGGACCGCCGACAGCCAGTGGCTGGCTTTCGACGTTCGACCGTCGGGCGCCTCCTTTACCAGCGAGACCATTGAACGCGTCAATGTAGAGACCGGCGCGGTTGAGGTGCTTTATCAGGCAACCGACGGCGCGCATGTCGGCGTCGTGACCGTTAGCCCGGATCTGCCGCCGCGCTATCTCTGCATTCATGGCCCGGAATATCCTGACGAAACGTGGCATTACGATTTTCATCACCGGCGCGGTGTGATTGTGCAAAACGGCCAGGCGCAGAATCTCGACGCCTGCGATATCACGCCGCCCTTTACGCCCGGCGCGCTGCGCGGCGGCTCGCATGTGCATCTCTACAGCCCTGACGGCTCGCGCATCAGCTTTACCTACAACGATCATGTGATGCATGAAAAAGACCTGAAAGAGGATCTGCGCAACGTCGGCGTTGCGGTGCCGCTGCGCGCGGTCGCGCCGGTCAGGCAGCATCCCCGCGAATATAGCGGCAGCCACTTCAGCGTGTTGATCAGCCGCACTACCGCGACGCCGCGTCCGGGCAGCGACGAGATTAATCGCGCATATGAAGAGGGCTGGATCGGCACGCGCGGCTATCAGAAGCCGGACGGCAGCTGGCAGCGCTGGGCTATCGCCTTTATCGGCGACACGCTCTCCGCCGCCGGTGAAAAACAGCCGGAGGTCTTTGTCGTCGATCTGCCGGAGGCGCTGGAAGATTACGCCATGCCGGGCGACGAACCGCTGGAGGGAACGGAAAGCCGCCTGCCGGCACCGCCCGCGGGCGTGCGGCAGCGTCGCCTGACCTTTACGCGCGGGCTGGCTCAGCAGCCGCGCCACTGGCTACGCAGCGCGCCTGACGGCAGCGCCATCGCCTTTTTAATGGCGGATGAGCAAGAGGTGGTTCAGCTCTGGACGGTGTCGCCCAATGGGGGCGCGCCGCGACAGGTGACGCGGCTGACGCATTCGGTGCAGTCGGCATTTAGCTGGCATCCTCAGGGCGCCGCCGTCGCCTTTATCAGCGATAACCAGATTATGCGCTGCGATATCAGCAGCGGCGCCTGCCAGCCGCTGACCGCCCGCAGCGAACAGCCGCCGAGCGGCGACGCGGTCGTCTGGTCGCCGGACGGAGAAAAGATCGCCTTTATGCGTGAGGTCGATGGCTGGCGACAGCTCTTTACTGTGCTGGCCTGACCGCTGGATAGGGCGCGGCCTGCGCCAGATTCTCCTGCGTGTGGTTCAGCTTTTCGCTCTGAAGGATGCGCTCTCGCGGGGAGTCGATCGATTTGTCTTCGTCGCTGCGCGCGTAATCCCAGGGCAGCAGCAGCGTATCCAGTACGGCGGAGAAGGGCAGATCGATCAGCGCCAGCGGTTTAAGCACCCAGCTGCTGTGATCGTCAACCAGAATATCAGCGCTGGCGCGCGTGCCCGGATAGTAGCCCTGACTCGGGCCGGTATGTGACATTACGCTGGAGCACCCGGTAAGGGTAAAGGTGCAGCAGGCCAGCGCGCCTGCCAGAGGAAATGCTTTTAATAATTTCATCTTCATCGTCCCTTCAACTGTGGCGTTCGCCCCGGCTGAGTTAGCTTATCCGTTAACATCCTCACTCTACGGTGAGGTGCGTTATGTCAGACGAAAGGTCCCCTGAGTGTATGCCACTTCAGCAGAATGGCGAAAAAAATTGCGATTCGCCTCTTGAAAGCGGATTGGGCATACCCATTTTTAAGCTACGGACGCACTCGCTGTCGCCGACAGGGACATCGGGGCGCCGCACAACCTGTCCATGGTGGAAGGTTGCCAAAACTTGCTGAATATCAGGAGTCATTCCATGCGTAATTTTGATCTTGCTCCCCTTTATCGCTCTGCTATCGGTTTTGATCGCTTGTTTAACCTGCTGGAATCCAACCAGAACCAGAGCAATGGTGGTTATCCTCCATACAACGTTGAACTGGTTAGCGAAAACCACTATCGCATCACTATTGCGGTGGCGGGCTTTGCCCAGAACGAACTGGATATTACCGCTCACGACAACGTACTGATCGTACGCGGCGCCCATCCTGAAGAGCAGACCGAGCGTAAATATCTCTATCAGGGGATTGCCGAACGCAACTTCGAGCGCAAATTCCAGCTGGCTGACCACATTGTGGTTCGCGACGCACGCCTGGAAAATGGCCTGTTGAGCATCGATCTGGAACGTATCGTCCCTGAAGAGGCGAAACCGCGCCGGATTGAAATCCTAAACTAATCAGCATCAACGAGAAAAAAACGCCGCTTCTGCGGCGTTTTTGTTTTTCATACTCAGTGCGACAGATGCCAGGCACGCCATTATGGATGGGTGCGCATCGCCAGGCGCTGGCTTATCAGGCCGCCAAAGACATTGACCAGCAAGCCGAAGATAATCACCGCCGCGCCCAGCATCTGCTGCGCCGAAAGCCGTTCGTCCAGCACCAGCGCGGCGCTGAGAATGCCGACGACCGGCACCAGCAGCGACAGCGGCGCCACGCGCCAGGTTTCATAGCGGCTAAGCAGGTTGCCCCAGATGGCGTAGCCGACGATGGTGGCGATAAAGGCGAGATAGATCAGCGCCAGTACGGTTTGCAGCGAGATGTGCGTCAGGCTAAAGAAAATAGCGCTTTCGCCTTCGAAGTACCATGAGCAGGCGAAAAAGGGCAGCACCGGCACCAGCGCGCTCCAGACCACCAGCGACATCACCGGCACCTTGCGGTTGCGCAGAATGATCTTATTGGTGATATTGCCCAGCCCCCACGACAGCGCCGCCGCCAGCGTCAGCATCATGGTCGTCAGCGTGATGCCCGCAGCCGACTGACCCTCCATGCCCGCCGTCGCCAGCATAAACATCCCCAGCGTCGCGATCAGCACGCCTGCGATATGGTTCCAGCGCAGCTTTTCCGCCAGCAGCAGCGCGCCCAGCAAAAGCGTGAAAAACGCCTGCGCCTGCAGCACCAGCGAGGCGAGCCCGGCAGGCATGCCGAGCTTGATGGCAAGAAACAGAAAAGCGAACTGGCCAAAGCTGATGGTCATACCGTAAACCACCAGCCAGCGCAGCGGAATGGCGGGGCGAGAGACAAAAAAGATCGCCGGAAACGCCACCAGGGTAAAGCGCAAACCCGCCAGCAAAAAAGGCGGCATGCCTTGTAAGCCGAGCTTAATCACCACGAAATTGACGCCCCACGCCACCACAACGCAGAGCGCCAGCAACATATCTTTGGCTGACATAACCTTTCCTCTGCCTTCAGGCGCTAACCGCTACCGGCGTGGCGATATCGGCATAGCAGTCTTCACCTACAATATGGCGATAGTCATCTGCATTAAGGGCGATCGATTTTTCCAGCGCGCCAGCGTTAAACCACAGCGTGCCGACGTCGCGCAGACGCGTATCGACGCGCAGTGCCAGCCGGTCATCAAAACTAAACGGTGGCACCGCGCCCATCACGCACTCGGTCAGCGACTGCGCCGTCTCAGGCGCAGCGAAGCTCGACTTTTTACCGCCGATAGCGCGCGCCGCGCTTTTGAAATTGATTTTGCAGTCGCCCGGCACAATCGCCAGCAGGAAGTGCGATCCGCCGCCTTCCGGCATCGTGACTTCCAGCACCATCGCCTTCGCCGCCTGGTTAAGCGCATTGCCACGCAGCGCGCTGATGGTGTCGGTCTGGCCGATCGCCTCATGCTCCACTACGCGATAATCCGCCTTATGCCGATCCAGCAGTGCGGTAATTTTTGAAAAGGTCGTCATCTGTTCTCCTCGTTTTGCAAGGCTGCGCGTCGTCGGGCGTCAGCTCCACGCAATCGCGTGTTTCATTTTTTTATCGGTCAGGCCGAAAAAGAAGCCCATGGTTATGCGGGTATCGCCCTCGACGCGATCGATTTCATGGTAAAAGGCGGGATTAAACAGGTAGATATCGCCGCTGCGCGGCGAGAATTCGCAGGTTTCGCTCTGTGCCACCACGCCGCTCTGGTAGCCCAGCTCGCCTGGCGTTTTGAAACGTTCATCTTCCGGTGCCCATTTTTTATTAAAAATGCGCAGCTCGCCGCCCGCGTTGCACTCCTGCAGGCAGACCACGCAGCTGAGCTGGTGCAGGATCTGCGTCACCGCCAGACCGGTGTCGGCAGCGTCACGCACGATATTGTCGTTGTGCAGCGGATTGGCGACGCCGTTGGCATGGAAGCGCACAATCGATCCGGCGTAGTCGCCCAGCTCCGGCTCATGGGCGGTTTTCAGGCTCTCCAGCTTCAGCGCGTGGCGCACCCACTCATAGATTTGCAGGCGCAGTGCGGCAAGAGAGGGCGGCAGCGCAGGCTCAATGTCGCGCCATTCGGTAAAATAGTTTTCCGGTGCGGCCGTATGTTTCGCCAGATAAGGGCCGAGCGTAGTCAACGCGCCGTTGGGATAGTGCGAAACGCGGATCTTCTCGCGGCAGCGCTGCAAATCTGTTACCACCTCCTGACGCTCCTCATCGGTCAGGAAGTTGCGTAGCACCAGCAGCGGCACGCGCGCCGTGACAATGTCGTCCAGCCAGGTTCTCTCCACATACATGCTGGGATTGATCACGCGTATCTGATTAAAAATGGCCATGATGTTTACTCCCCCAAAGGAATTTCGCGTAGTTCATGGTTAGCCATGCGTCGCCAGCTGGCGGCGTCGCCCAGTGTTGGAACAGGTTCAGATGAAATATAGGTGCAGCGCTCATGCTGCAGTGCGTGCAGCGTAAAATAGTGTGGGTAGGGTGTATCCTGCGGATGCCACTGCCACGCCCATGCGCGTTCACGCGTGACGAAAATCGCATTGCCCGCGCTACCGCCCGGCTCGACCTGAGCCAGCTTGTCGCGCAGGTAGTCGCGCGTAAAGTCGGCGGGGGTAATGCGATCCACCAGATATTCCAGATATTCCGCGGAGTCGAAGCGGGACGCCGCCATGCCGAGGCGAGCGTAAACCTTAGGCATAAAGCCGTTATGCATCATGTACCAGCGCGTACCTGCGCTGTCGCGCAGCAGCGGATGGGAGAACTCCAGCCCCTGGTTTGTACTCAGCGTGGCGTGGCGCACATGCACCGCCAGAAAACGTCCTTTGATACGATCGACATCAATATCGGGCAGCGCGTCGGCAAAAGGGCCGCTGCCGCGCAGCGTACGGATCTCGCCCTCTTCCAGCCATAAACATCCCCAGCCGTTAGGGTGCTCTTTAATCGGGCCATCATGACAGGCGGTTTCCCCGCAGCTCATGGCGCGTGCCGCGTCCAGTACCTGCGCCACGTTGAATTCGCCCTGCGCCAGAATCATTCTGCACACAATAAATTTCCTTCTGAGAGTAGAGATGTCGCGCGTACCAGGTTGTTAAAGACGGCAAGAATATCGTCACGACCGTCGGCGGCCAGGCGCAGCGTGCCGAGAATGCCCGCATGGCGCGTTAAATCAGCATAGAGCGACGAGCGCCGTGAGACCTGCAAACCGGGAAAGGTCAGCGGCGGCAGCAGCGCGCCCTGATGATGTTCCGCAATCCAGCTTTCCGCCTGGCGGAGCTGAGCAGGCTGGCGCAGGCGCAGCTGGCCAACGGCGCGCGGCGGCGCGGCGAAGCGCAGCGCGGGCATCTCGCCGCCCGCTTCAAGCCGAAACGCGATCTCTACCCAGTTGATGCCGGTCGCCTCCTCAACCAGATTCACTACGCCCATGCCGGAAAGGCGAAAACCCATTTCAAGAAAATGTGGCACGCCATCCACCACGATAAAATCGATATGAAAGGCGCCGAGCCGGTAGTCGAAGGTTTCACAGCAGAGCGTCATCAGGCTGGCGAACGCGGGCGGCAGCGGCTCGGCGGCGACGGCGACGTGGCCGGATTCGTAAAAGCTGATCCCGCCCTGCGCGTCGCGATGCCGCTCAATCACTTTCTGGCAGCAGGTCAGGGCGTACGGATGACCTTCATGCACCACGCCCTGCAGCGAATATTCGTCGCCGTCCAGCCAGCTCTCAACGATAAACCCGCTAAAGCTGCGGCCGCCGTAATTCATCGTCTCTTCCAGATTCTGCACGATGCCGGCAAGCCGCTCGGGCGCTTCCACCAGCCAGATCCCCAGCCCGCCGCCGCTGTCCACCGGCTTGATAACACAGGGATAGATCAAGGCCTGGTGGGCATCGAGAATGCTGAGCGGCGAAGCGAAAAAGCGAAACTCCGGCTGCGGAAAGCGCGGCCAGGCTTTTTTCAGCGCCATCCGCTGGGCATATTTATCCAGCGGGATAAAGGTGCGTGGTGCATCGGGCCCGGCCAGAATTTCCCGCACCCGACCGGCGCTGGCGTTGTAAGCCTCGAACCCGGCCAGCACCACGCGCGGATGCTCCAGCAGACCGGCGTGCAGACAGGCCTGCAGCACTTCCCAGGCATTTTCCGGCCGATCGAGGCGAAGAATTAGATCAAACGGCAGCGTCAGGCTGAGCGACTGGTAGTCGATAAAATCGCTCATCTCCGCCAGCACGGTAAAGTAGCCGTCGCGCTTCGCCACTTCGCAGTAGGGATTCTGGCCGTCGCGCGTGGCGCCTATTTGCAGGAAGACCTTTCTCATCGCTTCGCCTTACCGGGATCAGCGCCCGGAAATCACTTCGGTCACGGTATCCTGCAGGACGCCGTGGTTAACCTGAATCACCGCCTTGTGCGGATCGAAGCGCAGAACGCGCGACAGCGGATCGGCGCTTTTGCCCTCCAGCAGCGAACTCACCTGGCTGCTGCGCCAGCAGTGGCGCATCTGGGCGAGATCCAGGCCGGAGAGCTGGTTCAGCTGCTGCGTCAGCGCCGCGTCGTCGCGCTCGCCGGAGAGTAGCTGGCGAATCGCCGTTTCATCCAGCGCGATCCGCTGCTGCGTCAGCCAGCTGTGCAGCTGGTTGCCCTGGGCGATAAAGGGGGAGTAGATCATGCAAATCAGCTGGGTCTCATCGAGGCCGAACGCCTCAGCGGCAAAGCGCGCCGCGCGCTGGCGCTGCTGTTCGATAGCCTCGTCATCCTGATAGCGCGCCGCCATCTCGGCGATCAGCGGCTGCGGAAAATCTTTCTGCGCCATCAGCCCCAGCGCAAAGCGCACATATTCGCGGATGCCTTCAGCATAGCTGCGCTGCAGCAGCGTTTCCGCGCGCAGACCGCGAATATGCGCCATCAGCGTCGGGTTGCCGCAGTCCGATTCGGAAAAGCTGAACATCAGCGCGTCGAAGCGGAAGCGCATAAAGTCATTGAGCAACGCCCAGTGCGCGCCAGCTTCGTAAGCAGTGTCCTGATAGATATTGAAGAACAGCGGGTTACGCGTTAGCTGATGCATGATGCGGCGCGCGGGCGTGACGCCCTCTTCGCCGTGAATGGCAGCCGAGTAGCGATCGGCCACGCCGTCGAGCGTCTGTAGAAAGCCGCGAAAGCCCTGATCTTTTTCCGCCGTCGGCGCGTTAAACAGGCGGGAAAGGTGGCGCGCCCAGGCGACATAGGCGGTCTGCTCCTGCGGCGAGTCGCCGGTGATAATCAGGTCCACGCCGCCGTTATAGTGCGCCGCCAGACCGAACGAATTCACCATGCTGAGGTTGCAGGCGTTGCAGAAGGTCGAGCGCGCGTCGGCGCGAAAGCGGTGGCCGTTCATCAGCACATCGCTGCGGTTTTGCTGGCGCACTGCCTCAGGCAGGGGAAGATGACGTTCAAAAGGGCGGATCTGCTGGCCGTCGACGATCAGACTCTCTACGAAGGCGTCATGGTGAATAGCCAGCGCGTGGTAAACGCGGTCGATATTCTCCATCACGCTGTCGCTCATGGCGGCGTGGCGGTTGGTGCTGATGCGCAGGCGAAAGGTGTCGCCGCGCTGCTGCCAGATTAATCCCTGAATATAGCGCACATAGGCCACCATATAGCTGCTGTCTTTACCGCCGCCGTAGGCGAGCAGAATGCGGTTGCGCGAGAGATGCTCGCTATCAGGCAGCGCGGCAAGCAGGCGATGAGAGCACCGTTTAGCGGAATCGATGATTGCGGGCGTCAGATAGCCTTCAATTTCTCTCATCATGGTGGACAGATTATTCATTTCTCGCGTTTTCCTTTGGCTGATAAACTCGGTTAAATGCACGTAACCCGGTGATTTCATGAAAAACAGGCCATTAAGCGGTGTAGCAATGAATGCCTGAACTGAGACGGTCGTCAGGGAACCTGGCGCAGAGAACGGAACGGTTTTGCGTCATAAATAATTAAGAGATGCAGCCTAAAGTACTTTGAATGTACTCTCTTGAATACGCACAGATCAGTACGATATGGGGTGGAACAGATGCCCGGTGAAACGGACGAGCAGGAGAGTCAGAGCAGTCGTTACCGCCAGATAGCCGAGCAGATCAAGCAGGCTATTCGCAGCGGCTCGCTGCTGCCCGACAGCCGGTTGCCCTCGGTGCGCACGCTGGCTACGCAGTACAGCGTCAGCCTGACGACCGCGCTAAAAACGTTACGCACGCTGGAGGATGAGCGCTTTGCGGTGGCGAAACCGAAATCGGGCTTTTTCGTTGCGGCGCGCCTGACGCATAAGGAGGCGCAGCCGTCGCAGTTAGCGCAGCCGCGCCTGGTCGCGCCGCTGGATGAACAGACGGAGATGCATCTGGCGATCCTCGGCTCGGAGTGCCGCGTTCGTCTCGACCTGGCGAACGGCGACAGCTCGCTCTATCCGGTAAAAAAAATCGGGCTGCTGATGCGCCAGATGGGATACAGCAAACCGGCGCTGCTGGGCACCACGGTTAAAGGCACCGGTTACCTGCCGCTGAAGCATGAGATCGCGCGCCGCGCGGTGGAGTACGGCTGTAATATCAGCGCTGACGATATTCTGATCACCAACGGCTGTATTGAGGCGGTATCGCTGTCGCTGCGGGCTACGCTCAAGCCTGGCGACGTAGTGGCGGTGGAGTCGCCCTGCTACTTCGTGCTGCTGCAGATGCTGCATAATCTCAACCTGCGCGTCATCGAAGTAGAGGCCGGGCCAGAAGGCTATGTCGACGTCGAAAAGCTTACTGCGCTGTTTCGTCGTAAAGCGGTACAGGCCTTTCTCACCATCAGCAACGTCAACAATCCGCTCGGTAAATCGATTCCCAACGAGCAGAAAGCCTATATCGCCCGTCAGGCCGATGAGAATGATGTGGTTATCGTTGAAGATGATATTTTCGGCGACACCGCCTTCGGCGAACGGCGTCCCTTTCCGATGCGCGCGTTTAGCCCCAACGCCATCCTGTGCAGCGGCTTTTCTAAAACCATCGCGCCCGGCATTCGCATTGGCTGGGTACACAGCGTCAACTACATGCGCAAGATCGCTTCGCTGAAATATACCTCGACCATGGGCACCTCGACGCTGTCGCAGGCGGCGATCGCCGAACTGCTGCGCAGCGGCGGCTATGATGCCCATCTGCGCAAGCTGCGGCGCGAGCTGGCCGGACAGATCCAGAAGATGCGGCAGTCGCTGCTGAGCGAATTCCCGGCGGGCACGCGCGTCTCAGAACCGGAAGGGGGCTATGTGTTGTGGGTAGAGATGCCGCATCGGGCGCTGAACGTGCGCGCGCTGTTTCTCAAGGCGCGTAACGCCGGCATCGGTATCGCGCCGGGCCATATTTTCGCTACCGATCACCGCTACGACCACTGTTTCCGGCTTAACGCCGGGTTTGGCTGGAATAAAGAAGTCGAGCAGGCGATCCGCCAGCTGGCGCAGTGGTGTCGGGAATCGCTGGTAGAAACAGAAGAGGAGTAAGCTCCGGTCAGGCCGGAGCTTATTCAGGGCAGCCGATCACACCTGCTCCGCAAACGCCTTTTCTACCTCTTCCGCCAGAATCTGCACCGCGCGCTCGATGGTCTCGGCGTCCGGCACATAGTTCATGCGCATGCACTGGTGCGTGTGCGGCCACGCCTGCTCCAGGCCGGGGAAGAAAAAGTGGCCCGGCACCATTAATACGCCGCGCGCCTTCAGCCGCTGGTAGAGCGCCTCGGTGCTGATCGGCAGATCGCGGAACCAGAGCCAGAGGAAAATCGCGCCTTCCGGTTTATGGATCAGGCAGCGTTCTTCCGACAGATAGCGGCGAAGAATCGCGATCGTCTGCGTCACTTTCGCCTGATAGAAGGGCTTAATCACCTCTTCCGACAGCCGCAGCAGGTCGCCGCGCTGGATCATCTCGGCGGCGATAGCGGGGCCAATGCTGCCGGGTGCCAGGCTGATAATGCCGTTCATATTGCTGATGGCGCCGATAGTCTTTTCGTCGGCGACGATAATGCCGCAGCGTGCGCCGGGCAGACCGAGCTTCGACAGGCTCATGCAGAGAATAATATTGGGATTCCACAGCGGACGCGCTTCGCTGAAGATAATGCCGGGGAAAGGCACGCCGTAGGCGTTGTCGATCAGCAGCGGCACATCATGCTGCTGCGCCAGCGCGTCAAGCTGCATCAGCTCGTCGTCGGTCACCACGTTGCCGGTCGGATTGGTCGGGCGCGACACGCAGATCAGGCCAATGTCGTCATGCATCGGCAGATGTTCGAAATCGACGTGATATTTAAACTGTCCTTCCGGCAGCAGCTCAATATTGGGTTTCGCGGAAACGAACAACCCTTCATCCAGGCCGGCATCGGCGTAACCCAGATATTCAGGCGCCAGCGGAAAGAGCACGCGCTTTTTGCTGCCGTCGGCGCGGCGACCGGCGAACAGATTAAACAGATAGAAAAAGGCGCTCTGGCTGCCGTTGGTCAGGGCGATGTTCTGTGCGGTTACCGGCCAGCCTAATTCGCTGCTGAGCAGCGTCGCCAGCGCATTCAGCAGCGTGGCTTTGCCGCGCGGGCCGTCATAGTTGCAGAGCGCTTCGCTCAGCTTGCCCTCGTCATGCATCTGCTGCAGCAGCTGCTGAAAATAGGCATTCATCGCCGGGATCTGCGCCGGATTGCCGCCGCCGAGCATAATGGTGCCGGGCGTGCGCAGGCCTGCGCCCATATCTTCCATCAGACGTGAGATGCCGGTGTGCTGGGTAAACTTGTCGCCGAACTGAGAAAAAGCCATATAGAAGTTAAAAACGTGTGACGAATGGGAAACCAACGATAACGCCCGCCAGCGGCGGGCGCAATGGAAAGGGCGGATTACTTAAGCACGTCAGGATTGACGCAGTTCTTTTCCACCTTGCCGGTCAGCGCGGCGATCAGGTTCTCTACTGCATCCTGCGCCATACCGTAACGCGTTTCATGGGTAGCGGAGCCGATGTGCGGCAGCGTTACCACGTTAGGCAAAGAGAAGAGCGGCGATGAGGTCAAGGGTTCCTTCTCGAATACGTCCAGGCCCGCCGCGTGGATCGTGCCCTCTTTCAGCGCGGCGATCAGCGCCTCTTCGTCCACCACCGGACCGCGTCCGGCGTTGATCAGGATGGCGCTCGGCTTCATGAGCTTAAGCTGCGCCGCGCTGATCATATGGTGTGTCTGCTCGGTCAGCGGCAGGCTGATGCAGACAAAATCGCTCTCTTTCAGCAGCGTCTCCAGATCGCAGCGCTGCGCGCTGAAGCGAGACTGCGCCTCTTCATGTTCGCGACGCGCGTTATAAAGCACTTTCATCCCGAAGCCAAAGTGCGCACGCTGCGCCAGCGCCATACCGATGCGGCCCATGCCGAGAATGCCGAGGGTTTTATGGTGCACGTCGACGCCGAATCTGTCTGGCCCGATGCTTTTGTCCCACTGGCCCGCTTTTACCCATGCGTCCAGTTCGGTCACGCGGCGCGCGCTGCTCAGCACCAGCGCCATCATGGTGTCGGCCACCGTTTCGGTCAGCACCGTCGGCGTATGCATCAGCAGCACATGGCGTTGATTGAGCGCGTCGACGTCGAAGTTGTCGTACCCCACCGATACGGTTGAGCAGGCGCGCAGCTTCGGCATCTTCGCCAGCAGTTCGCCGTCGACCTTGCCGCCAGAGCCGATCAGCCCTTCGGCCTGCGCCAGCGCGTCAGCGTGCTGCTGCTGACTCTCCGGCGACAGATCGCGGATTTCGGTTACGCTGAAGTGGGCGTCAAGCCGGGCGCGCAGGTCGTCCGGCAGGCTTTTATACAGAATCACGGATGGTTTCATCGTTCGCTCCCTGTAAAACGTGTGACGGGCGACACACAGGTCGCCCGGAGAAGAGGGTCAGCGCTTACGCTTTCAGGCGTGTTTCGCACCGTGCAGCGGCGGCGTTTTATTTTCGGTCGGCTTGACGATCAACGTCAGCCACACCGATACCAGCAGCGCTGCGCCCATAAAGATATAGGAGGCCGCCGGACTGCCCGTCGCTCCATTAAGATAGCCGACAATCCAGGAACCGACGAACGACCCCAGCGCACCCATACTGTTGATCAGCGCCATCGCGCCGCCGGAGACGTTGCGCGGCAGCATTTCCGGGATGATGGCGAAGAAAGGTCCGTAAGGCGCATACATGGCCCCGCCTGCAATCACCAGCAGCGCGTAAGAGAGCCAGAAATTGCCGCTGCCCACCAGATATGAGCCGAGGAATGCCAGCGCGCCGATCAGCAGCAGCGGCCAGACGAAGAGTTTGCGGTTCTGCATTTTATCCGACGCCCAGGAGACGACGATCATCGCAATGGTCGCCGCCAGATAAGGCACGGCTGACAGCCAGCCCGCTTCCACCATGCCCATCTGCGTGCCGTTGCGCAGAATTGACGGCAGCCACAGCACGAAGCCATAAACGCCGATGCTCCAGGCGAAATATTGCATGCAGAGCAGAATAACGTTGCGGTTGCGGAAGGCCTCGCCGTAGTTGCGTACCGCCTTGATATTCTCCTGCTCTTTTTTCAGCTGGGCGGCCAGCGCGGCTTTCTCTTCATCGCTCATCCAGCGCGACTGCTCCGGCTTATCCTGCACCATAAACCACCAGGCGACAGCCCAGATTACGGCCGGGATCCCTTCGAAGATAAACATCTCGCGCCAGCCGAACGCGTTAATCAGATAGCCGGATACCACCGACATCCAGAGCACCGTGACCGGGTTACCCAGGATCAGGAAGGTATTTGCGCGCGAGCGTTCCGATTTGGTGAACCAGTTACTGATATAAATCAGCATGGCGGGCATAACCGCCGCTTCCACCACGCCGAGTACGAAGCGGATCGCCGCCAGCATCGGGATATTGCTCACTATGCCGGTCAGCGAAGCGCAGACGCCCCACAGCACCAGACACCAGAAAATCAGTTTTTTCACGCTGCGGCGTTCGGCGTAAACCGCGCCGGGGATCTGGAAAAAGAAGTAGCCGAGAAAAAAGAGCGCGCCCAGCAGTGAGGACATGCCTTTGGTAATGCCCAGGTCGTCGTTTATGCCGGCGGCAGAGGCGAAGCTAAAGTTTGCGCGATCCAGATACGCCAGACTGTAGGTGATAAACACGATGGGCATGATATACCACCAGCGTTTCGGCGCGATTGTCTGCGTTTTCATGGTGTTCTCCTCTGATATTGCGGTTCCGGATGCAGGCTAATAATCGCCTAACTCGCTGCGTGTCGGCAGCCCTTCGCTGTCGCCGATCACCTGAATCGCCAGCGAACCAATTCTGTTGCCGCGCGTAATCGCCTGCGGCAGCGTTTTACCTTCCAGCAGCGCGCTGATCACGCCGACGGCGAAGCCGTCGCCCGCGCCAACGGTGTCCACCACGTTTTCAACGCGGATCGCCTCGACCTGGCCCTGCTCGCCCTGCGCGGTTTTATACCAGGCGCCGTCGCAGCCGGTTTTAATCACCACCGCTTTTACCCCTTTATCCAGGTAGAAATCGGCGATCGCTTCCGGCTGACGGTAGCCGGTCAGGATATAGCCCTCTTTTTCGCCCGGCAGCACCCAGTCGGCGTATTCCGCCAGATGATTGAGCTGCTGACGCATCTCCTCTTCGCTGCGCCACAGTACCGGCCGCAAATTGGGATCGAAAGAGATGGTTTTGCCGCGCGCGCGCATCTCTTTCGCGCTGTGCTTCAGCAGCGCCAGCGAGCTGTCGGAGAGCGCCGCGGCGACGCCGCTCAGATGCAGATGGCGCGCGGCGCCGAAGTAGTCGCTGTTAAAATCGTCAACGGAAAGGTGGCTGGCGGCGGAGCCTTTACGAAAATACTCCACCAGCGGATCGGAGCCGTCGTCGACTTTGGATTTCAGCTGAAAACCGGTGGGATAGCGCGCGTCCTTCGTGACCTGACGGTGGTCGACGCCTTCGCTTTCCAGCACCTGGCAAATAAAGCGGCCAAAGCTGTCGTCGCCGACACGGCTTACCCAGCCCACTTTCAGGCCGAGACGCGCCAGCCCGATGGCGACGTTAAGCTCCGCGCCCGCCGCGCGCTTGATAAAGGTTTCGGCGGCGGCGAGATCGCCGGTTTCACGTGCCACGAACATCGCCATCGCTTCGCCGATGGTGACGACGTCCAGCGTGCCGTTATTCAGAGTAGTCATCTTCTCTCCTTACCGAGTGCGCAGCAGGGATACATAGTGGCGAGTGACCGCCAGCAGATCCTCGCCTTCCAGCGGGAATTCGATGCCGCGCGGCGCGTCGTCCGGCAGCTGTCGCAGCAGCTGACGCCAGTCATCTTTCGCTTCGTCCAGCGCCACCGCGCGATAGCTGTCGCCGTGCGGTTCAGCGGCTTTGACGTGAATATAGCGCACAAAACGACCAAGCTGCGCTGCCGCCTCCTGCGCGTTCTCCTGCGTCCAGAGCCAGTTGCCCATGTCGAAGGTCATCACCACCGGCAGGCTCTCCCGCTCCGCCGCCTGGAAAAAATGCAGCGTAGGCGCGAGCTTGCCGTTAGTGGTTTGATCGTTTTCTACCGCCAGCTCAAGCGGATAGCGTTCACTGAGCGCGCACAAATCCGCACCGTGCAGGTCACCGTTAAATCCGCCCAGCGCCAGCTTAAGGCGCTGCGCATTCAGCTGCTGAGCTTCTTTAAGGTAGTTCTCCAGCTGGGGATTTAACGCGCCGTCGTCACAAAACAGCGTGTCGGGTACCGAGTAGCTGGCGCGCAGCTGATGTTGCTGAATAGCATGGGCCAGCGCGGGCAAGTTCGCGAGCGTAGCGGCGTCGAAGAGTTCGCGGCGGATTTCGACGCCGTCGGCGCCTGCCTGCTGGATCAGCGGCAGCAGCGCTTGCTGACCGCCCAGCGCGGCGACCTGTTGTTGTCCGTAAGCTGCGGTCACCACAACAATTTCAGCGTTCATCGTCACTCCTCAAAAGCGCATTAAGCAAAATTCACAGAGAAAACGTTAATTGGAACCGGTTCCAAAGCAAAGGAGCAGAGGCTGAAACTATGATCGTGCTCACGAAGCGAGCACGAGAAAGGAGGAAAAAAGGGGGGATCAGGGAAGCGGCTGGCTGGAGCCGCGCACCACCAGTTCACCGGAAAAAACCTGCTCTCCGGCAGGCCCGGCATTGCCTTCAATGCGGGCGATCAGTCGCTCCAGCGCCGCATAGCCAATTTGCCAGGTAGGCTGTCTGAGCGTGGTAATGCCGACGCCCGCCAGCGCGGCCCACTCCAGCTCGTCGAAGCCGAGCAGCCCGATATTTTCTCCCCAGCGCAGGCCGACGCGCTGCATAGCGCGCGCAACCTGCAGCGTCATCGCGCCGTTCGCCACCATCACCGCCGCGCGTTTTCCGCGCTGACGCTGTGCGTAGTCGAGCAGCAGCGCATCCAGCGCCGCGGGTTGATGCTGCGGCACCTCCGCGTTTTCATGCGCAATCTGCGGCCAGGCGGCGAGCCGCTGGCGGAAAGCCTGCAGGCGTTCGCGGCGCGTGTTGACGCTGCCCAGCGGCTCGCTCAAAAACAGCAGCGCCTCATAGCCGTTGTCGAGCAGATGCTGCGTGGCGATCTCGGCAGCTTCGGCGTTATTCAGGCCGACCACATCGCAGGCGAAGTCGGGGATTTTTCGATCGATCAGCACCATTGGCAGCAGCGACTGCTGCAGACGGCTCAGTGCTTCTTCGCGCATGCCGACGGCATTTACCACTACGCCCTCGACCTGATAGCTGCTCAGCAGTTGAAGATAGTGCTGCTCCAGATCCACTTCATTGTTGGTGTTGCACATCAGCAGCGTAAAGCCGCGTTCGCGGCAGGCGGCCTCGATACCGCACATGACGTCGACCGAATAGGGATTGGTGATATCCGCGATAATCAGCCCGATCAGACGCGTGCGGCCGCGCTTCAGCCCGCGCGCCATCTGGCTGGGACGGTAGTCGAGCTCGGCTATCGCCTGCTCAATACGGGCTTTTAAATCAGCGGAAAGAAGATGCTGCTCGCCATTGAGATAGCGAGAGACGCTGGTTTTACCGGTTCGCGCGCTGCGAGCGACATCGCTGATGGTGGCGCGAGGCGGTCTGTTCTTCATGTCGATACCTGTAAAAAGAGAAACAGGCAGAGACTAGCACAGCCGCTGGCCGTCGCAAAAAGGGCGATCAGCGCGCCGCGCTGTCCAGCCAGGGCTGACGCAGCAGCTGCAGCTGGTCCAGCGGCGCGCCATTAAGCATCTGCACTACCATATCGGCGAGCTGCTCGCCGGTTTCGCGGTCCGAGGCCTGGCGGATTGCGATGACCGGCGCCTCGACGATCGCTTCGCGCGGCAAGCCCTCCCAGGCATACAGGCGAACCGCCTCACTACCATAAAGCCGGTTCGCCTGCTGTACCGCCAGCGCCGCGCCTTCCGCCAGCGCGCTGCTGTCGGCGATAATCGCCTGAAGCGGCTTCCCCTGCGCCAGCCAGGCGGCGCACTGCTGATAGCCGGCGCGGCGCGACGGCGGCACAGCCACCATATCGACAGGCGTGACGGTGCCCATGGCGTCGAGAAAGCCCTGGCGGCGGTCGCGGACGAAGGTCGTCGCTTCATCGCTGCCCAGCCAGGCGATACGCTTCAGTCCCTGTTGCAGGCAGGCTTCCACCGCCAGGCGCGAGCCGAGGTGATTATCGACGTCAAGCCAGGCGTAGGGCTGCGGCAGGTCGCTGCGACCGAGCGCCAGAAAGCGAAAGTTTTTTTGCTGCAGGCTCAGCAGGCGTTCATCCTGCGGAAGGGTGTGGGTGACGATCAGCGCATCCAGCACCCGGCTACGCAGCAGTCGGGTCAGGGTGCGCGGCCCGTCCTGGGGCTTATCGACGAGCAGCAGCAGATCGATCTCCAGCTGCGCAAGGCGCTGATCGAACGTCAGCAGCATTTCGCTGAAACGGCAGTCGCTGACAGGCGACGTACTCGCGGGAAAGACTAAACCCACCGCATTGGCGCGGCCGGTCTTCAGACGGCGTGCGGCAGAATTGGGACGATAGCCGCGACGCTGCGCTTCTGCTTCGACACGTTTGCGGGTCTCCTCCGCCACATCCTCATAGCCGTTTAATGCCCGGCTAACCGTGGTGACGGACAACCCTAATTCGCTGGCGATGGCCTTTAGTGACATGCTGGACGACTCGCTGAACACGTTTATTTTCACGCTAACATAAAGTCTGTTTTGGCACTACAGAATGCATGTCGGCTGAGCGCTTTTGTCGAAATAAGCGCGTAAAAATGCCAGAAAAATAGCAGAGTGATAAAAGGCGCCCCATTGCGGGGCGCTTTCGCATCAGCCAGTGGGGCTGAGGGTGATTTCCACGCGGCGGTTTTGTGCCTTGCCTGCCTCGGTGCTGTTGGTGGCAACCGGGTTATCAGGTCCCAGCCCCTGCGTACGCAGACGGCCCGCCGCGACGCCCTGCGTAATCAACGCGCTGGCGACGCTCTCCGCACGCTGCTGAGAGAGACGCATATTCAGCGCGCGCGAGCCGGTGCTGTCGGTATAGCCCACCACGTTTACCGCGGTTTTCGGATACTCTTTTAGTACCATGGCGACGCCGGTCAGCGTATTGGCGCCCGCCGCTTTCAGGCTGCTGCTGCTGGAGTCGAAGGTGACGTTATTGGGCATATTGAGCACAATATTATCGCCCTGGCGCGTCACGCTGACGCCGGTGCCGCGCATTTTTTCACGCAGCTTGGCTTCCTGCACATCCATGTAGTAGCCGATGCCGCCGCCCAGCGCCGCGCCGGACGCTGCGCCAATCAGGGCGCCCTTACCGCGATCTTTTTTCGATGAGGAGAGAACGCCGACGCCGGCGCCCATTAACGCGCCGATTCCCGCGCCGATGCCCGATTTACCGGCCTGCGATTCGTTGGTGTATGGATTAACGGTACAACCTGACAGCGCAAGGCTGCCGCTCAGTAACAGGCAAAGCGTAAGTGATTTTTTATACATGCTCATTCCCTAAATCAAATAAAGACATAACGTCTTTTAAGCGGCGAGATTATGCCGCTTATAATCAGAGAAAGGGTGAGGGAAACTCTTATTTTGCTGAGGTTAAGCGTTAAAGGTTGTCAGGATGGCAAAAACAGTCTGTCTGATGATCGCTAATCAGCCCGCAGGCCTGCATAAACGAATAGCAGATTGTCGGGCCGACGAATTTAAACCCACGCTGCTTTAACGCCTTCGACAGCGCTATGGCCTGGTCTGACGTCGTAGGCGCTTCTTTATAATGTGCGAAGTGGTGCACAATCGTTTGGTTATCGACAAATCCCCACACGAAACGCGCAAAATCCTCTCCTTTTGCCTCCATTGCCAGGTAAGCGCGCGCGTTAGTGATAACAGCGGCGAGTTTGCCGCGATGGCGTATCAGGCCGCTGTCCATCATCAGGCACGCCAGATCGTTTTCATCCATCAAACCCACCGTCTGAGGATCGAAGGCGTGAAAAGCGCGACGATAGTTTTCGCGTTTTTTTAGCACGGTAATCCAGGAAAGGCCGGCCTGCTGACCTTCCAGACAGAGCATTTCAAACAGCGCCTGCTTATCGGTTTGCGCAATGCCCCACTCCCGATCGTGGTAGGCCAGGTAAAGCGGGTCCTGAGTGACCCAGCCGCATCGTTGCATGTTCAGTATCCCGAAGAAGAGAAAATTTTATGGCGACGCTTGATCTTACGTTCAGCCGGTTAATAGTTATACAGCAGGCGCGATAAAACAGCCCCTTAATAGCGCCGAGTGTTCTCTTCAGCGTCGTCTGGAGTTTTTCATGTTGCAGAAAAGTCAGTGTGCCAGCCAGCGCCTTGCGGCGTTGGGGCTGAGTAGTGCGTTGCTTTTTTGTTCTGCAACGCCCCTGTTTGCCTGGAGCAGCGAGACGTTGTCATCAACGGATGACGGCGCGCGCACGCGTCCCGATTACAACACTATCCTTGCTGAAAAAATTTCCCGAAATCACCTGATTGTCGGTAACGATGCCGATATGAATTTCCTGGACGCGGCGCTGAACCCGACTCAGGGGGCGTTCACGCTGCGCGTCGAGCCTGTGCCGACCGGCAAGCGCTACAGCGCAGGCTGGGATATGCCGCTGGGCGCTTCGCTGACCACCGGACCGGTGGCACAGTATGCGACAGCGCTCGCGCCGCTCAGCTGTCCGCAGTGCGATTTTAGCCGCGACGCCGTAGCGACGCTGGGCTGGCGCGTTGATTCCCGGCTGGGCTGGATCGCGCCCTACGCGCAGCTTAGCTATAGCTACCAGCCGGGCGAAAGCTTTACAGGCGAGGCGCGCGATCGCCTGCCGGATGACGCGGCCGCACGCGAAGAGAGCCGGCTGGACGTCAGTGTCGGCGCAAATATACCGTTAAATCATAATGTTGCAGCCTTTGCGGCCTTTTCGCAAAGCAGCGCTATTAACAATGGAGAGGAGTTGATTTACAGCCTTGGCGTCAGCGCCAGCTTTTAGTCCGGGGCATAAAATGAGAAAGGGCGAGCAGGCAGCGCCATATAATAAGCGCGCTAATCAAAAAAGTGGTGATAAAATGCGCGAAAATCTCTCAATACTTGGCCGTGAATGCGCGGCTTTTTTATTTGCAACACTCTTCATTGTGCTGATGATGTCGGCTATCTATATCGACGTTAACTGGATGAACAATGCCGTGCACGAGACCTCGCTGACGGAGACGCTACAGGAGATCATGCTCGCCTCCATCGCGGTGATGTTCTTCTGGTCGGCGTACAGGCGTCCCGACCTGCGCGGTGCGCTTATCCTGATCGGTGGCTTCTACAGCTGTATGTTGATCCGCGAGCTGGACTTTGTGTTCGACGTGATTAAGCACGGCAGCTGGGTATGGTTCGCGCTGGCGACCACTGCCGCTTGTCTGGCGCTGGCGCTGCGTTCGCCGCGCGGCACGCTGGACGGGCTGGTCGCTTTCATGACGGATCGCTGTTGGCTGATGACCGTCAGCGGCATGCTAATCGTACTGGTGTTCTCCCGCCTGTTTGGCATGCATCAGCTCTGGCAGCACCTGATGCTGGATGGTTACAACCGCGTGGTGAAAAACATCGCGGAAGAGGGCACCGAGCTGCTGGGCTACAGCCTCTGCTGGCTCGCCTCTACGCGCTATCTGTGGCAAACGCGTCCGGTGCGCATCAGGGCAGCGGCTGCTGAGCCGCTGCAGACGCCGCTTTCCACCAGGACCGCTTCATCCTCCTCGTAACATGCGCCTTTTTTGGCGATCCAGGGCGCTAAAAAAGGTACAATAGAGACTTGTGCGCCGGTGCTCTGCCGGCGCAACGTGCAGGTCAACGTCAGGTTTCATCATGTCAGTCAAAATACTTACTTCTACGCTTATTGGCCTGGATGCCTTTCGTCAGGATCCACGCCAGGCGCTGCAGCAGGCGGAAAACGGCACGCTGGCGGTGCTGGATAATTACGTTCCGGCATTTTACGCCGTGACGCCCGAGCGGCTGGCGCATCTGCTGGCGCTGGAGGCGGCGACGCAGCAGCCCAGCGATGTGACGCTGGATGACAGTTTATATGACGACCTGCCAGCCGCCTTGCCGACGCCGGTCGGCAAGTTTGCTATGTATTCAGGCTGGCAGCCCGACGCCGACTTTCAGCGCCAGGCCGCTATCTGGGGCGTGGCGCTGAGCGAGCCGGTCACGCCTGCCGAGCTGGCCGCCTTTGTTGCCTACTGGCAGGCGGAAGGCCGCCTGTTTCACCATGTGCAGTGGCAGCAGAAGCTGGCGCGCAGCGTGCAGATGAACCGCGCCGCCAGCGGCGGCCAGCCAAAACGCGACATTACGCAAATCAGCAATACTGATTACAACATTCCCGATGGGTTCCGAGGTGAGTAATGAAAACGCCGACCGATCTGTTCAGCCGTTTGAAAAAGATGATGCCCGCCAACGTACAGCCGAAGTTCACCAGCGGTGAAGAGCTGCTGGCCTGGAACCAGGAGCAGGGGCGCCTGCGTTCGGAATCTATCGTGCGTGAAAACCGCGCGATGAAAATGCAGCGCGTAATGGGGCGATCCGGCATTCGCGAGCTGCATATGAACTGCTCGTTCGATAACTATCGCGTCGAGAACGAAGGCCAGCGCAGAGCGCTGACAATGGCGCGTCAGTATGCGGACGATTTTGAGGGCAGCATCGCCAGCTTCGTTTTTTCTGGCCGTCCGGGCACCGGCAAAAACCACCTGGCGGCAGCTATCGGCAACGATCTTATCCTGCGCGGTAAAAGCGTGCTGATCGTGACCGTCGCGGACCTGATGTCCAGCATGAAAGGGACCTTTAGCGGCGGCAGCGACATTACCGAAGAGCGACTGCTGCAGGATCTCAGCACCGTCGATCTGCTGGTGATTGACGAGATCGGCATGCAGAGCGAATCGCGCTATGAAAAGGTGATTATCAACCAGATCGTCGATCGCCGCTCATCCTCGAAACGCCCGACCGGTATGCTCTCTAACCTCGATCCCGCAGGCATGAATACCCTGCTGGGCGAACGCGTAATGGACCGCATGCGTCTCGGCAACAGCATGTGGGTGCGCTTCGACTGGGAAAGTTATCGCAGCCGCGTGCGCGGCGACGAATATTAATCTTCTCTTTTTTGTAGAAAACCGGGCGCGACCCGGTTTTTTTACGCCTTTCACATTGTGCTGCGACTTGTGTGAAACAGCGCGCAAAAGTGCCAGATAAGGCATGACAATGGGCTGTTACACTGAAAGATACGTTGCCTGTCAGATGAGCGCTATAAAGAACATGAGTAAAGGCCCAGCACTACTCAGACTTAACAATCAGAAGCGCGTGATGACGCAGCTCCGCCGGTTGCGCGTTACCTCGCGTCAGGATTTAGCCCATATATTGTCGCTCAGCAAAAATACAGTTTCGCTGATCGTGGATGAACTGCTGGAAAAGTCGCTGCTTCGGGAGATAGGGCCGATCAGCGTGGCCGCCGCCGGACGGCCGAAGATTGAGATCGCTCTCTGTCCGGAAAAGTTAAAAAGCGCAGGCATTATGGTGGAGCGCAACGCGATTTACTGGCGCGTCTGCGACTACTTTTCGCAGGTAATGGTGGAACAGACGCGTCGCGTCGATACCACGAACCCTAAAAAGTTGCTGGATGAGGTGGCGAACCTGTGCAGCGACCTGGCGGAGAAGCATCCGCAACTGCTGGGCATCGGGCTGGGCTTCCCCGGCATTGTTGATCCAGAGCGCGGCTGGATGCATCTTTCAAGCCAGCTCGGCTGGCAGGATGTCGATCTGCTGACGCCGGTCAGACAAAAGGTGGGTTTGCCGCTGCGCGTGATGAATAACGTCAAGGCGTCGGCGCTGCTGGCGGTTCAGCAGCTTGGGTTGAAAACAGAAAGCAGCCACTTCTATTTACGTATTGCCGAAGGAACAGGCGGCGCGCTGGTGCAGCAGGGCGAGGTAGTGACCGGCCACAGCTGGACCGCGGGCGAGGCGGGGCATCTTAATGTGCAGCCGGACGGCCCGCGCTGTCGCTGTGGACGTCAGGGATGCGTTGAGGCGCTGATTAGCAAGCCGGCAATAGAGCAGCAGCTGGCGCAGCGTCGTCCCGGTTTAAGCTGGCAGACGCGCAATGAGGCGCCAAAGGTTGTGGATGAGGTGATGCAGCAGGCGGGCAGCTTCCTCGCCAGAGCGATCGGCCAGATTATTTTGCTGCTGAACCCGGCCAGCGTCATTATCGACGCGCCCTGGAATACGCACACGCTGTTTTGCGACACGGTGCGCAAACGTATCGAAACCAGTACGCCCGCCTTCACCTTCCAGAACACGGCGCTGCATTTTTTGCAGACGCGTCTCGATCCGGCGGTGGGGCTGTCGCTGGCGGTGATTGAGCAGTTTGAACAGAGGCAGGATTAGAGGGCGGAAGAGGCTGATTGCAGGTTTGGATGTAGGTGGCGGGGAGCGATCGCAATGTTACTCAGGGCTTCCTTGCCCGCTCGTCCCGCGACGCTCCTGTCGCGGGACGCTTTGCTCTTCGCTCCCCGTCGCCTGCGTATCGGCTTTGTCAGCCGTTTGCTGCGGTTACTGCGCGGCGGCTACCGGCGTCGCAGCCGGGGCGCTGTTCGCCGCTGGCGTCATCGGCGTGTAGTCGAGCTGCAGTACACGGCTGGTTTCCGACAGCTCTTTCTCTGTCGCCGCCACGTTGCCGTTCAGCTTCTGACCGTAAGAAGGGATGATCTCCTTCAGCTTGCTCTGCCAGGCGTCAGACGCCACTTTGTCTTTAAAGACTTTTTCCATCAGCGTCAGCATGATAGGCGCAGCGGTTGATGCACCCGGCGAAGCGCCCAGCAGCGCGGCGATAGAGCCGTCTTTCGATGCGACCACTTCAGTGCCGAGACGCAGCACGCCGCCTTTCTCCGCATCTTTCTTGATGATCTGCACGCGCTGGCCTGCAATCGCCAGACGCCAGTCCTCTTTCTTCGCCTCAGGGAAGTACTCTTTCAGCGCCGCGAAGCGATCGTCGTCCGACAGCATCAGCTGGCCAATCAGGTATTTCACCAGATCGAAGTTATCCAGGCCGACATGCACCATCGGCATGAAGTTGGAGGTAGTGGTCGCGCTGAACATATCCCACAGCGAACCATTTTTCAGGTACTTGGTAGAGAAGGTCGCGAAAGGTCCAAACAGCAGCACGCGCTTGCCGTCGAGCATACGGGTATCAAGGTGCGGCACCGACATCGGCGGCGCGCCAACAGAGGCCTTACCGTACACTTTCGCCAGGTGACGCTGCACCACGGCCGGGTTATCGGTGACAAGGAACTCGCCGCCCACCGGGAAGCCAGCGTAGTTATCCGCTTCCGGAATGCCTGACTTCTGCAGCAGCGGCAGCGCCGCACCGCCTGCGCCGATAAACACGAACTTCGCGTGCACCACATGCTCGGCGTTGTTGTTGTGCAGATCGGCGATGGTCACGTTCCAGCCGCCATTATCGGCGCGTTTGATATCGCGCACTTCGTGGCCGGTCTCCAGCGAGAAGCGATCGCTTTTCTGCAGCGAAGCCACCAGCTGACGCGTGATTTCGCCGAAATTAACGTCGGTGCCTATAGGAATACGCGTTGCCGCGACTTTCTGCTTAGGATCGCGGCCTTCCATTACCAGCGGGATCCACTTCTCAATCTGCGCGTGGTCTTCTGAATACTCCATGCCGCGGAACAGCGTGCTTTTCTGCAGCGCTTCATAACGCTTATGCAGGAAGTTGACGTTATCGTCTCCCCATACAAAGCTCATATGCGGCGTGCTGTTAATAAAGCTTTTCGGGTTGGTCAATACGCCGCGGTTTACCTGGTAAGTCCAGAACTGGCGGGAAATCTGAAAAGATTCATTAATTTCGACAGCCTTGCTGATATCGATGCTGCCGTCATCTTTTTCCGGGGTGTAGTTCATTTCCGCCAGCGCGGAATGGCCGGTGCCTGCGTTATTCCAGCCGTTGGAGCTCTCTTCAGCGACTTTATCGAGACGCTCAACCATCTCAATATTCCACTGTGGCTCCAGTTCCTGCAAATAGGTTCCCAGTGTGGCACTCATTACGCCGCCGCCAATCAGCATGACGTCGACATTTTTCTGCTCGTCGGCCCAGGCCGCGTGTTGCGCGACCAGCAGCGGCGCGCAGAGAGCCAGAAGTTGTACAATTTTACGCATGAAAAACTTCTCCAACGGCTATCTGTCGATAACCGGCAAGTGACACCGCGCGCCTTCTGCGGAGGCGCTGCGATCTCCATTCAAATTTCAACTCACATCCAGCACGAGCGGTAGTGTGTTAAGTTACAGTTAAAAGCGCGGCGGAATATAACATTCGCAACACATGTTTTAAAAAGAATTACAAATATTGTAACTATTGTAACTTTTGAAAGCGGAAAAAAGCGGAGAAGCAAACGGGCTTATTTAACAGGCAGGGTAAGAGAGAAAAAACAATATTAACCACAAGGCTAAACCGCCCGGCTGCAATAAATAGCCGTTTATTTTATGCTGGTGCGCGGCTTAGCCTTGATAAATCAGCGGTCATTTTACATCACGCTTTCACCATGATGCTGTCGATACTCCTTCGGCGTGGTGGCATAGCTTTTCTTAAATACCGAATAAAAATACTGCAGTGAAGGGTAGCCGCACATCTGAGAAATTTCGTTGATGTTCAGAGAGGAGGAGGCCAGCAGCTCGCGCGCTTTTTCCAGCTTCTCGCGGTGGATCATGGCGTGAATAGTATCGCCGGTTTCATCGCGGAAACGTTTCTCCAGGTTAGAACGCGACAGGCCGATGGCGTCCAGCACCTGCTCCACCTTGATGCCTTTACAGGCGTTGAAGCGAATATAGTGCATGGCCTGAATCACGGCCGGATCGCGCAGCGAGCGGAAGTCGGTGGAGCGGCGTGCAATCACCTTAATCGGCGGCACCAGAATGCGCTGGAGCGGCAGCGGCTGCTTGTCCAGCAGGCGATGAAGCAATTTGGCGGCCTGATAGCCCATCTGCCGCGTGCCCTGCGCCACCGACGAGAGCGCCACGCGCGACAGATAGCGCGTCAGCTCTTCGTTATCGATGCCGATAACGCTTAGCTTTTCCGGCACCGGGATTTTGAGGTATTCGCAGGCCTGCAGCAGATGGCGCGCGCGCGCGTCGGTGACGGCGATAATGCCCGTCTGCTGGGGCAGGGTTTGCAGCCAGTCGGCCAGTCGGTTCTGCGCGTGCTGCCAGTTTTCCGGCGCGGTATTCATGCCCTGATAAACCACGCCCTGATAGCGCTCGCGCTGCACCAGCTGACGAAATGCGTGTTCGCGCTCCTGCGCCCAGCGCTTGCCGCTGGAGGCGGGCAGCCCGTAAAAGGCGAAACGGTTAATGCCCTTCTCTTTAAGGTGAAGAAAGGCGCTCTCTACCAGCGCCGCGTTGTCGGTGGCGATATAGTGCACCGGCGGATAATCCTGCTGGCGATGGTAAGAGCCGCCGACGCCGACAATCGGCACCTCGACGTTCGCCAGCAGCCGCTCGATAGAGCTGTCGTCATAGTCGGCGATTACGCCATCGCCCAGCCATTCCCGGATATTATCGATGCGGCAGCGAAAATCCTCTTCGATAAAAATATCCCAGTCGGTCTGCGACGCCTGTAAATATTCGCCGACCCCCTCCACCACCTGGCGGTCATAGACTTTATTGGCATTGAACAGCAACGTAATGCGATAGCGTTTTTCATGCATAGTGGCGCGCTCTCCTGAATCCCAGCGCAATGCATAGCATGGCCGGATGAACAGCAGAAATTGTTTGCGCCAGGTTGTGATCGTCGACGCGATTACACCCGGCGGCGTGTGGCGGTGTCCATCCACACCGCCAGCAGCAAAATTGCTCCTTTAACGATGTACTGCCAGAAGGTGGGCACATCCATCATGCTCATGCCGTTATCCAGCGAGGCCATAATAAAGGCGCCCATCACCGCGCCCGCGACCGAACCCACGCCGCCCGCCAGACTGGTGCCACCGATCACGCAGGCGGCAATCGCATCCAGTTCGGCGATATTGCCCGCCGATGGCGAGCCAGCGCCGAGGCGCGAACTCAGGATCAAGCCGGCGATCGCCACCATCACGCCGTTAATGGCGAATACCGCCAGCTTGGTGCGCGCCACGTTAATGCCCGACAGCCGCGCGGCGTCCAGGTTGCCGCCGATAGCATAGATACGTCGGCCAAAAGCGGTGCGCGTCGCCATAAACATACCGCCCAGCAGCAGCAAAGCCAGCAGCAGTACCGGCGTCGGCACGCCACGATAGTCATTCAACAGCCAGATCGCACCCAGCACCAGGACGGCGGTCAGCGCCTGACGCGCCACCGTACTGCCGGCGGCGGACTGGGTCAGACCGAGCTGTTGACGGCGCAGCCGTAGCCGCCACTGCCACAGCATGAAGAGCGCCAGCCCGGCGATGCCGAAACCGAAGCCGACGCCGTCGGAGAGATAGCTCTGCCCGATCTGTGACATCGCAGGCGTGGTCGGCGCAACCGTTGTGCCGTTGGTGATCCCCACCAGAATGCCGCGGAACGCCAGCATTCCGGCCAGCGTGACGATAAACGACGGCACTTTGCGGTAGGCGACCCACCAGCCGTTCCAGGTGCCCAGCAGCAGCCCCATCAGCAGCGTCACCGCTATCGTCAGCGGCAGCGGCCAGCCGAGCCAGACGTCAAAAATCGCCGCCGCGCCGCCCAGCAGGCCCATCATCGATCCAACCGACAGATCGATCTCCGCTGAAATAATCACGAACACCATGCCGACCGCCAGAATCCCGGTGATTGCGGTCTGACGCAGCAGGTTAGAGACATTGCGCGGGCTGAGCCAGGCGCCGTCGGTGGTCCAGGTAAAAAACAGGGCGATAACCACAATTGCGCCCAGCATTACCAGCACCTGTAGATTAGGCAGCGAGAATTTACCCGGCGACGGCGCGCCCGGCAGCGTGCCCTGACGACTTTCGGTTTTAAGCATAATGTTCACTCCGCAGGGCCGCTTCCATAACTTGCTCCTGAGTCAGGTTGTTATTAATCAGATCGGCTTTGATCCGCCCTTCATGCATCACCAGAACACGATCGCTCAGGCCCAGCACTTCAGGGAGTTCAGATGAGATAACGATCACGGCGATCCCCTGCTGCACCAGACTGTTGATCAGCAGATAGATCTCCTGACGCGCGCCCACGTCGATGCCGCGCGTCGGTTCGTCGAGGATAAGAATTTGCGGGTTCAGCAGCAGACATTTGGCGATAATCGCTTTTTGCTGGTTGCCGCCGCTCAGTCGGCCGATCGCCAGCTCCGGCGAAGAGGTTTTGACCCGCAGTCGCGCGATCGACGCGTTAATAACGTGCTGCTCGCGCGTCTCATCAAGCGGCGCAAAGCGGTGGCTGAACTGGTCCAGCGCCGCCAGGGTAATATTTTTCCCGACGCCCATCAGCGGCACGATGCCATCTTTTTTGCGGTCCTCCGGCACCATCGCGATGCCCTGCGCAATCGCCTGCTGGCAGTCGCGGATCTGCACCTTTTTTTCGTTTATCCAGATATCACCCTGCCAGCGGCCGGGCCAGACGCCAAACAGGCACTGGACCGTTTCGGTGCGGCCCGCGCCGACCAGCCCGGCAATGCCGAGGATTTCGCCACGCTTCAGGCTGAAGGAGACATCGTTGACGCGGCGCACCTGACGGTTAACCGGATGCCAGGCGGTCAGATGTTCGACGCGCAGCACCGTTTCGCCGATAGTGTGTCGCTGATGCGGATAGAGCGCGGTCAGCTCGCGTCCCACCATCATGGTGATGATGTCATCCTCGCTGAGTCCGGCGGCTGGCCGGGTGGCAATATGCTTGCCGTCGCGGATCACGCAGATGGTATCGGAGATCGCTTTGACCTCGTTCAGCTTGTGCGAGATATAGATGCAGGCGATGCCGTGATCGCGCAGGTTGTGAATAATGCTCAGCAGCACTTCGGTTTCACGCTCGGTAAGCGAAGAGGTCGGCTCATCAAGGATCAGCAGCCGCACCTGCTTGTTCAGCGCGCGGGCGATCTCGACCAGCTGCTGCTGTCCCAGCCCCAGGTCGCCGACCCGGGCGTCGGGCGAGACGTCGAGCTTCACCCGCGCCAGCAGCTGCTGGCAGCGCAGCGTCATGGTTTCGTCATCGACAATGCCGAAGCGGCCCAGCTCTGCGCCGAGAAAGATGTTCTCCATCACCGTCAGCTGGCGCACCAGCGCCAGCTCCTGATGGATAATCACAATGCCCTTGCGTTCGGTATCGCGAATGGTCTGCGCCTGAATCTTCTCCCCGGCGAACTGGATCTCTCCGTCGAACTCGCCGTGTGGGTAGAGCCCGCACAGGATTTTCATCAGCGTGGATTTACCCGAGCCGTTTTCGCCGCACAGCGACATCACTTCGCCGCTCTCCAGCCGCAGGCTGACGTTATCAAGCGCCTTCACCGCGCCGAAACGCTTGGTGATATTGTTCATTTCCAGCAGCATCGATCTCTCCTCTTCGCGGCGCGCGCGCTCAGAGCTCGCTCTGTTTATGGAAACCGTCTTTCACCACGGTGCTTTCGATATTCTCTTTATTGACCTGAATCGGCGTCAGCAGGCGAGAGGGTACCTCTTTCAGGCCGTTGTTCAGCTTGCCGTTGCTGGCGGGCGTTTTGCCGTTGCCCAGCTCAATAGCGATATTGGCGGCTTCGGTGGCGAGCTGGGTGATGGGTTTATAGACGGTCATGGTTTGCGTGCCGTTAATAATGCGCTTGATGGCGGCGAGATCGGCGTCCTGGCCGGAGATGGCGACTTTGCCCGCCAGTCCCTGAGCGCTCAGCGCCTGAATCGCGCCGCCTGCGGTGGCGTCGTTGGAGGCGACCACGGCGTCGATATGGTTGCTGTTGGCGGTCAGGGCGTTTTCCATTATTTTCAGCGCGTTTTCCGGCAGCCAGGCGTCGACCCACTGATCGCCCACTATTTTAATGCTGCCGTTGTCGATGTAGGGTTTTAACACCTTCATCTGACCGGCGCGGAACAGGTGCGCGTTATTATCCACCGGCGATCCGCCCATCAGGAAATAGTTTCCTTTCGGCACCTGCTTAACAATACTTTCCGCCTGAAGTTCGCCGACTTTCTCATTATCAAACGATATATAAAAATCGATATCCGCGTTATTTATCATGCGGTCATAGGCCAGCACTTTAATCCCTTCGCGTTTCGCCTCGGCGACGACGTTGCTTAATACCTGGCCGTTATAGGGAATGATCACCAGCACATCGACGCCGCGGTTGATCATATTTTCAATTTGCGACATTTGCGTCTCTTCATTGCCGTTGGCCGACTGCACGAACACTTTCGCGCCCTGCGACTCCGCCTGCCTGACGAAGATGTCGCGATCTTTTTGCCAGCGCTCAAGGCGCAGGTCGTCAATCGCCATACCGATCTTTACTTCTTTCGCTATGCCGGCATGACTGAAGAGCGCCAGCGCGGCGCAGGCGGCTAACAGCGTAAGTTTCATTTTCATGATTTTTATCCTGTAGGTAGAGGCTGTTGTCGTTATCGCATTGGTCCAGGCGAATGAATTGTTGACCTGAGCTTCCGCCAACTTCAATTACTGATTTTTATCCGGCGATTACGTTTTTTGGTTTATTTCCATTTTTATGAGCGGGATCGAAATTTAACGTTTTTAAGAGGAACGGAGAGCAGATTTAGCGGAAGTTGTTATTAATTTGCGAGCAGACGCACAAATAATAATTATCTCAATCTGGGTGTGAAATATCGTAATTGAGCCAGCGGAAAAGGCGCAAGCAATATAAAGGCTCACGGCCGACTGTCCGGATTTTCACGCTGAGGAGCGAAACATGCACGCCTATTTCGACCAGATCGAACGCGTTCGTTTTGAAGGGGTAAAAAGCACCAATCCACTGGCTTTTCGTCATTACAATCCTGACGAAGTTATTCTTGGCAAAACCATGGCCGAGCATCTGCGTTTCGCCGCCTGCTACTGGCATACCTTCTGCTGGAACGGCGCGGATATGTTCGGCGTCGGCGCTTTTGACCGCCCGTGGCAAAAGAGCGGCGACGCGCTGCAGCTGGCGAAGCTGAAGGCGGACGTGGCGTTTGAGTTCTTCCACAAGCTGAACGTGCCTTACTACTGCTTTCACGACGTCGACGTCGCGCCTGAAGGGGACTCGCTGCGCAGCTATCAGGAAAATTTTGCGGTGATGACCGACAAGCTGCTGGAAAAACAGCAGGAGAGCGGCGTGAAGCTGCTGTGGGGTACCGCCAACTGCTTTACCCATCCGCGCTACGGCGCAGGCGCGGCGACCAGTCCCGATCCGGAAATCTTCGCCTGGGCGGCGAGCCAGGTTTGCAGCGCCATGCAGGCGACGCAGACGCTGGGCGGCGAAAACTACGTGCTGTGGGGCGGACGCGAAGGCTATGAAACCCTGCTCAATACCGATCTGCGCCAGGAGCGCGAACAGATTGGCCGCTTTATGCAGATGGTGGTGGAGCACAAACATAAAATCGGCTTCCAGGGCACGCTGCTCATCGAGCCGAAACCCCAGGAGCCGACCAAACATCAGTATGATTATGACGTAGCGACGGTTTACGGCTTTCTGAAGCAGTTTGGCCTGGAAAAAGAGATCAAGGTGAACGTCGAGGCGAACCACGCCACGCTGGCGGGCCACTCGTTTCATCATGAGATCGCTACCGCCATCGCGCTGGGTATTTTCGGCTCGGTGGATGCCAACCGCGGCGACATACAGTGCGGCTGGGATACCGACCAGTTCCCGATCAGCGTCGAAGAGAATGCGCTGGTGCTGTACGAAATTATTAAAGCGGGCGGCTTCACTACCGGCGGGCTGAACTTCGACGCCAAAGTGCGTCGCCAGAGCACCGACAAATACGATCTCTTCTACGGCCATATCGGCGCGATGGACACGATGGCGCTGGCGCTGAAGGCAGCGGCGCGCATGGTAGAAGCGGGCGAGCTGGACAAGCGCGTGGCGCAGCGTTACAGCGGCTGGAATGGTGAGTTCGGCCAGCAAATCCTGAAAGGGGAGTTTTCGCTTGCTTCGCTGGCGGCGCATGCTCAACAGCAGCAGTTTAATCCGCAGCATCGCAGCGGTCGCCAGGAGCAGCTGGAAAACCTGGTAAACCACTATCTTTATGATTTCTGAGATAACCGGGAGTAAGGCATGTATATCGGGATCGATTTAGGCACGTCCGGGGTCAAGGTAGCGCTGCTGGACGCGCAGGGGCAGGTGGCGGCGGTAAGCAGCGCGCCGCTGCAGGTGTCGCGTCCGCACGCGCTCTGGAGCGAGCAGGATCCCGAAAGCTGGTGGCTGGCGACCGATCGGGCGATGCAGGCGCTGGCGCAGCAGCACAGCCTGAGCGAGGTCAGAGCCATCGGCCTGAGCGGTCAGATGCACGGCGCGACGCTGCTGGACGCCGCGCATCAGGTTCTGCGCCCGGCCATTTTATGGAATGACGGGCGCAGCGGCGAACAGTGCCGCGAGCTGGAGCAGCGCGTGCCGGAATCGCGCCAGATCACCGGCAACCTGATGATGCCTGGCTTTACCGCGCCCAAATTGCTGTGGGTGCGGCAGCATGAACCGGAGATTTTTCAACGGGTGGCGAAGGTGCTGCTGCCGAAAGATTATCTGCGCTGGCGGCTGAGTGGCGACTTCGCCAGCGACATGTCCGACGCGGCAGGCACGATGTGGCTGGACGTGGCGCGGCGCGACTGGAGCGACGTTATGCTCGACGCCTGCGGCCTGACGCGCGACCAGATGCCGCAGCTGTTCGAAGGCAACGCCGTAACCGGTTCGCTAAGCCGCGAGATTGCGGCGCGCTGGGGCTTGCCGCCGGTGCCGCTGGTAGCGGGCGGCGGCGATAACGCTGCGGGTGCGGTAGGCGTCGGGATGACCGAGCCTGGGCAGGGCATGCTGTCGCTCGGCACCTCCGGCGTCTATTTCGTGGTAAGCGACGGCTACCTGAGCAACCCGCAGCGTGCGGTGCACAGCTTCTGTCATGCGCTGCCGCAGCGCTGGCATCTGATGTCGGTCATACTCAGCGCCGCCGCCTGCCTCGACTGGGCCGCAGCGCTGACCGGCTGCGCAGACGTGCCGCAGCTGCTGGCGGAAGCGGCGCGCGCCGATGAAAGCGCACCGCCGCTGTGGTTTCTGCCCTATCTTTCCGGCGAGCGCACGCCGCACAACAACCCGCAGGCGACAGGCGTCTTTTTCGGCCTGACGCATCAGCACCGTCGGCCGGAGCTGGCGCGGGCGGTGCTGGAAGGGGTCGGCTATGCGCTGGCGCAGGGCATGGATGCGGTGCACGAGTGCGGCGTCACGCCCTCCAGCATTATGTTGATTGGCGGCGGCGCACGCAGCGCGCTGTGGCGGCAGATGCTGGCCGATATCAGTGGTCAGACGCTCGATTACTGTCAGGGCGGCGAAGTCGGTCCGGCGCTGGGCGCGGCGCGTCTGGCGCAGCTGGCGATCGAACCGCGGGCGACGCTGCCCGCCTTAACGCGGGTGCAGCGCCACCAGCCTGATGCGGCGAGCCATCAGCGCTACCAGCCGCTGCGCGACACCTTTGCTCGTCTCTATACGCAGCTTGCGCCGCTGATGCAGTAAGCCTGTCCCGCGCTGTCGCTATCCTGTCCCGATTTGGCCTTCCTGCTGCGCTCCAGGCCCGTCATGATGGGCCTGGGTTCATATCTCAGGAGGCGCAAAATGGCGCAGGCAGCTCTGTTGGTGATTGATGTTCAACACTCTTTTCTACACCGTGATTTCTGGCAGGAAGATGACTTTCCGGCGTTTCAGCGCCATATCAGCACGCTGATCGCAGGCTGCCAGGCGAAAGGGATCCCGGTGGTGGACGTGTTTCACGTCGCGCCGGAAGGCCCCTTCGCGCTGGCGTCCGGCTGGGTGAAGCGAATGGACTTTTTGCAGCATAAGGCGACGCTGAGTGTCCAGAAACGGGTTCACAACGCCCTGACCGAATCGGGTCTGCTGCCCTGGCTGAACGAGCAGGCGATCGATACGTTGATTATCAGCGGCATCCGCAGCGAACAGTGCTGCGAAACCACCGCGCGCGTGGCGTCCGATCTCGGTTTTAAGGTACTGTTTGTCAGCGAAGCGACCCTGACTTTCCCGATGACGCATAACGGCATTACGCTCAGCAGCGCCGGGCTTATTCACCGTACCGAAACCGTGCTGGTCAACCGCTTTGCCGAGATCGTGAGTGTGGAAGCGTGCCTGGCGCGCGTCTGACAACAAGGAATGCCGTAATGCCGCAAACCGTCCTCTTTCTTACCCTGCCCGGCGTAATGGCGCTCGACCTGACCGGACCGGCGGAGACGCTGCGGCTGGCGGGAGATCGCTTCACGCTGCGCTATATCGGTCCGCAGGAAGCCGTTTTAAGCTCCACGCAGATGACCATCGCCGGCATCGAGCCGCTGCCGGAAAGCCTGCCGCCCGACAGCCTGCTGGTGGTGCCGGGGGTTTATGATTCTGCGATTTGGTTCGCTACGCCGCAGGCGGAGATGGCGCGGCGCTGGCTGCAACGACAGCAGCCGCTGCTGCGCGCGCAGCAGTTTTCCCTTATCTGCGTCTGTTCCGGCGCGCTGCTGGCAGCAGAGGCCGGTTTGCTCGACGGCGTGCAGTGCACGACCCATCACGATGTGCTGTCGCGCCTGAAATCTGCCGCGCCCGCCGCGCTGGTAAAGGAGAATCGCGTCTTTGTCGATGACGGCAATATCTGGACCAGCGCAGGTATTACCGCCGGGATCGACCTCTCCCTACACCTGATTAACCGGCTGTGTGGCGCGCAGATCGCGCTGGAGGTCGCGCGTGACATGGTGGTGTGGTTTCGCCGCTCCGGCGACGATCCGCAGCTGTCGCCCTGGCTGCGCTATCGCAATCATCTGCATCCGGCGATACACCGGGCGCAGGACGTGATGATCGCGCATCCCGAGCGCGGCTGGTCGCTGGAGGATCTCGCCGCGCGCGTTCACGTCAGCGGCCGCCATCTGGCGCGCCTGTTCCGGCAGCATCTGGGCATCAGCGTGCGTGAATACCACGAGCAGCTGCGGCTGGGCATCGCGCGCCAGCGCCAGCAGCAGGGCGAAGGCGCGGAAAAAGCGGCGCTGGCGGCGGGTTTCTCTTCGGCGCGCCAGCTGCGACGCGCCCGTGACCGCTGGCGCGATCAGCTTACCCAGTGACGCTTATCGAGACGCTGAAGCCCCATCGCCAGCAGCAGACTGCCCGCCAGCGTCACGCCGAACACCCAGGGGAGATCGAGCAGCGGCCGCGACATATCGTCATAGTGGCGGGTGCGCAGGAAGTGGATAAAGAGCGCGTGAAAGCCGTAGATCGGCAGCGAATAGCGAGAAAGCGTGCCGAGCACCGGCAGCGTCCGGGCGTTCAGCGCATTTTTGAACAGCACCAGCAGGCTGATGGCGGCGATAAACACCAGCGGGCCGCAGTAGAGATACCAGCGATCGTTGAACGCGCCGTTGGCAATCAGCGCCTGTTTTGTTCCTAACGTAATGCCGATGACGCAGGCGATGAACAGCCCCGCCGCCAGCGGCGTCACGCCGCGTTTTCCGGTTTCCATGGTGCCGATAGCGCGTCCCAGCAGGGCGTAGAGCAGGTAATAGATACTGTCGCCACTGACGTAGAGATTCACCGGCAGCCAGTGAAAGGGGCCGACCGCCTGATCCACCGTGTTCGGGTTCGCCAGCACCGCCAGCACCAAAACCAGCAGCGTCACATAGCGCGCCTGCACCGCTTTCACCTGAATCAGCGGCGACAGCAGATAGATGCCAATCAGCGCAAAGAAAAACCACAAATGATAGAACACCGGCTTTTGCAGCATTTTCAGCAGCGAGCGCCCCTCGCTGATGGGCGTCAGCCAGGTGATATAGGCCAGCGCGACCGCGCTGTAGAACAGCAGACAGAGCACCAGCCGCAGCAGATGGCGCGGCTGCGCGCTGCGTTCGCCGAAGAACAGGTAGCCGGAGATCATAAAAAAGAGCGGCACGCAGACGCGCGACGCAGAATTAAGCAGGTTGGCGATATCCCACCAGTGACCGGTCACCGCCATCGGGCCGGTGATATACCAGGTGGTGGTATGGATCACGATCACCATCAAACAGGCGACCGCGCGTAAATTGTCGATCCAGCAAATCTTTTGCGACATCGGGTCCTCTTGCGCATCACATTAATGCGAAGAAGGGTAGACAGTCGCGATGCGCGCGACAACTTTTCGCGTCAGGATTCGGAGCCGTCTGGCGACGCGACGCCCGGCAGGATTTCCGGCTGCACATCGCGCGGTCAAAGGGTATACTGTCGCACTCTTTTTTCATCTACCCGACTCGCGTGCGAAATCATCATGCAAAAGTTTGATACCAAAACCTTTCAGGGCCTGATCCTGACATTGCAGGATTACTGGGCGCGTCAGGGCTGCACCATCGTTCAGCCGCTGGACATGGAAGTGGGCGCTGGCACTTCACACCCTATGACCTGCCTGCGCGCACTCGGACCAGAGCCGATTGCCGCAGCCTACGTGCAACCGTCGCGTCGACCTACCGACGGCCGCTACGGCGAAAACCCGAACCGCTTACAGCACTACTACCAGTTCCAGGTGATCATCAAGCCATCGCCGGACAACATTCAGGAGCTGTATCTCGGATCGCTGAAAGAGTTAGGCATCGATCCCACCGTGCATGATATTCGCTTCGTGGAAGATAACTGGGAAAACCCAACGCTGGGCGCCTGGGGCCTCGGCTGGGAAGTGTGGCTCAACGGCATGGAAGTGACGCAGTTCACCTACTTCCAGCAGGTGGGCGGCCTGGAGTGTAAGCCGGTGACCGGCGAGATCACCTACGGCCTCGAACGTCTGGCGATGTATATCCAGAGCGTCGACAGCGTTTACGATCTGGTCTGGAGCGATGGCCCGCTGGGTAAAACCACCTATGGCGACGTGTTCCATCAGAACGAAGTGGAGCAGTCCACCTACAACTTCGAATATGCCGACGTCGATTTCCTCTTTACCTGCTTCGAGCAGTACGAGAAAGAGGCGCAGCATCTGCTGGCGCTGGAAAAACCGCTGCCGCTGCCGGCCTATGAGCGCATCCTGAAAGCCGCGCACAGCTTTAACCTGCTGGACGCGCGCAAGGCGATCTCCGTGACCGAGCGCCAGCGCTATATTCTGCGCATCCGCACCCTGACCAAAGCCGTGGCTGAAGCCTACTACGCCTCTCGCGAGGCGCTGGGCTTCCCGATGTGCAATAACAACAAGTAAGAGGCAGCCATGACTGAAAAAACGTTTCTGGTGGAAATCGGCACCGAAGAGCTGCCGCCGAAAGCTTTGCGCAGCCTGGCCGAAGCCTTTGCTGCACAGGTCACCGCCGAGCTGGATAGCGCCGGTCTGGCGCACGGCGAAGTGCGCTGGTATGCCGCGCCGCGCCGTCTGGCGCTGAAAGTGGCTAAGCTGAGCGCCGCGCAGCCCGATCGCGAAGTCGAAAAACGCGGCCCGGCCGTGTCCGCTGCCTTTGACGCCGAGGGCAATCCGACCAAAGCGGCGGAAGGCTGGGCGCGCGGCAACGGCATCACTGTCGAGCAGGCTGAGCGCCTGAGCACCGACAAAGGCGAATGGCTGGTTTATCGCGCGCAGGTAAAAGGCGAATCCGCCCAGTCGCTGCTGCCCGGCATGATTGCTACCGCGCTCGGCAAGCTGCCGATCCCGAAACTGATGCGCTGGGGCGCGAGCGACGTGCAGTTTGTGCGCCCGGTGCACACCGTGACGCTGCTGCTGGGCGACGAGCTGATCCCGGCCACGATTCTCGGCATTGAAGCTGGACGCACTATTCGCGGCCACCGCTTTATGGGCGAGCCTGAGTTCACCATCGACCACGCTGATCAGTATCCTGAGATTCTGGAAACGCGCGGCAAAGTCATCGCCGATTACGCGGTGCGCAAGGCGCAGATCAAAGCCGATGCGGAAGCGGCAGCGCGTCAGCTGGGCGGCAATGCCGACCTGAGCGACAGCCTGCTGGAAGAGGTGACCTCGCTGGTCGAGTGGCCGGTCGTGCTGACGGCTACCTTTGAGGAGAAATTCCTCAAGGTGCCGGCGGAAGCGCTGGTCTACACCATGAAGGGCGATCAGAAATATTTCCCGGTCTATGACGACGCGGGCAAGCTGCTGCCGAACTTTATCTTCGTCACCAATATCGAATCGAGCGATCCGCAGCAGATTATCGCCGGTAACGAGAAGGTCGTGCGCCCGCGTCTGGCGGATGCCGAATTCTTCTTTAATACCGACCGTAAAAAGCGTCTGGAAGATCATCTGCCGCGTCTTGAAACCGTGCTGTTCCAGAAAGAGCTGGGTACGCTGCGCGACAAGACCGACCGTATTCAGGCGCTGGCGGGCTGGATCGCCGCGCAAATCGGCGCGGACGTAAATCATGCGACGCGCGCCGGTCTGCTCTCCAAATGCGACCTGATGACCAATATGGTGTTTGAGTTTACCGACACCCAGGGCGTGATGGGGATGCACTACGCGCGTCACGACGGCGAAGCTGAAGATGTGGCGGTAGCGCTCAATGAGCAGTATCAGCCGCGCTACGCCGGCGACGATCTGCCCTCTAATCCGGTAGCCTGCGCGCTGGCGATCGCCGACAAAATGGATACCCTGGCGGGCATCTTCGGCATCGGTCAGCATCCGAAAGGCGACAAAGATCCGTTTGCGCTGCGCCGCGCCGCGCTGGGCGTGCTGCGCATCATCGTAGAGAAGAACCTGCCGCTCGATCTGCAAACCCTGACGGAAGAAGCGGTGCGTCTGTACGGCAGCAAGCTGAGCAACGCCAACGTTGTAGATGACGTCATCGACTTTATGCTGGGCCGTTTCCGCACCTGGTATCAGGAAGAGGGCCACAGCGTCGATACGCTGCAGGCAGTGCTGGCGCGTCGTCCGACTCGCCCGGCTGATTTCGATGCGCGTATGAAGGCGGTGTCGCACTTCCGCACGCTCGATGAAGCGGCGGCGCTGGCGGCGGCGAACAAGCGCGTCTCCAATATTCTGGCGAAATCGACCGAAACGCTGAATGAGAGCGTGCAGGCGTCGCTGCTGAAGGAGAACGAAGAGATCCAGCTGGCGACCTTTGTTACCGCGCTGGGCGACAAACTGCAGCCGTACTTCGCTGAAGGTCGCTATCAGGATGCGCTGATCGAACTGGCGCAGCTGCGCGAAGCAGTCGATAACTTCTTCGACAAAGTGATGGTGAACGCCGACGATCAGGCGGTGCGGGTGAATCGCCTGACGCTGCTGGCGAAGCTGCGCGAGCTGTTCCTGCAGGTGGCGGATATTTCGCTGTTGCAGTAAGCGAGTAATAAATTGAAAAGGCCGACATTACTGTCGGCCTTTTTTTTCTAAAAATTGCCCTGTACTAAAAGATTTCGGGTCGTTTAACTCTGTTTAATCAGCCGACAAAGATTAAGGGATGTTTGATCTGACCCGTAAGGAAGACTATAGTAACGCTTACGGATGAAAGGTAGGCAGAGGGAGCTATGGGCATTTATTTGACGCCTGAGTTCGATGAGGAGCGCAGGCGACTGGGAATTACCGATAAAGTCATTTGCAAAACAGCCCGGAAAGTTTACAGCGGCCTTAAAGGCGATCAACTGGGTAAATTCACTTATAAAAGGCGAATTGCTTTACCAAAAGTGGGCGAAAGAGGTGGAGCACGATCGATCGTTTTCTTTAATGAGGGTGAGCACCTTTACTTTTTTTACCTTTACGCCAAGAGCGAATTGTCTAAAAAGAAAGGTAAAGAAATAGAAGACGCCGAAATAGAAATTTTTTGTGATATCGCGTCGGATTTTATAGAGATGGACGATGCAAGGATAAAACATCTTCTTGAAGAGAAAGAACTATTCGAGGTGAAGTGCGATGAGTGACGATTTGAAAAAAATTTACGCGATGGCCAGACGCTATAACAAGCATGGCGTTGTGAAAGACGAAACCCTTAAAACTATCGAAACTCGTATCAAAGCTGCTGATATTCCTGAAGTTCGCCCTATGACGGGTGAAGAAATTAAGGAAGTTCGTCAACGCTGGAAGTTGTCTCAATCAGCTCTGGCGCGAACGACCGGAATGTCTGTTGAAAGCGTCTCTAAATGGGAGCGTGGCGAAAGTAAGCCGAATCAGGCGGTGCTACGTATCATTAATATGATTTCTGACAAAGGGCCAGAAATATTCATGAGTTAAGGCCGTTTCAGACAATTAAAAAATATTTAAACAGCCTTTTGTTATCTCTGCAAAAATTTATTATCTGAGGTTTTATCAGCAATGATTGCCCCCTTCAGGTCGTATAGCTTTATGCTACAGCGCTAAGATACGGGTTCATATCTTAAGCGCTGAGTATGTTATTGGCAGAACTTGCCACAGACCGCTAGGCAGCCGGCGGCGCGGTGCGCGCAAAGCTCTCGCGCTGGAACAGATTCTCCGCCAGCTTCACCAGCGCCGGGCGATCCACGCACCAGTTCGGCACCACATGGCGGAAGTTGATGTAACCGATCATGCAGCCCGTTGCGATATCGGCCAGATTAAGCGTGCCGCTGTTCAGCAAGCGCCCTTCCGCCGCAAGCGTTTCCAGCTTATCCAGCCCCCGCAGGATCTTTTCCCGGTGGCGCGTCAGCACCTCAGTGGACTGCTGCTCCGGCGCGCGCAGCTTTTCGCGCACGATAATGCTGGCGCAGTCGCTGACGCCGTCCGCCAGCCGCTCAACCTGGTGAATATGCAGCGCCAGCCAGGCGTCGTCCGGCAGCAGCGCGGGCGTATCGCCGCGCAGTTCCAGATACTGTGCGATGACAGAGGAGTCGAACCAGGCGTGCTGCTGATCGTCAATCAACGTCGGCACCTTGCCCAGCGGATTATGGCGCGAGACGTGGCTATCGGGGCTGTAGGGCGCATCGTTAACGAATTCAAATACAATGCCTTTTTCCAGCAGAATGACCGATATTTTTCGTACAAATGGGCTGGTATAGCTGCCGATCAGTTTCATCACTCTTCTCCGCCATCAAAGGTTAGTCAGCTCTCATCGGGAAAAAGAAAGGGGTTCAGGCTACTGCGGGAGAACCCCTCCTGCTCCATGCGCGCATCCAGCACCAGCGAGGCGAGATCGTCCGCCACCGGCTCCAGCGCCGGATCTTTTTCCTGATAGAGCATCTTCAGATAGGTGCCGCAGTCGCCGCAGCTCTCTGCTTTCACCGACGCCTTCTCGCTGTCCAGCGACCAGTAGTGCAGATCGCGCGTCTGTTCGCAGTTGCTGCACTTGCTGCGCGCCACGTACCATTCGCTTTCGCACAGGTTGCAGTGCAGATAGCGTAGCCCTTGCTGCGTGCCGAGATGCACGACGCTTGCGACCGGCATGCTGGCGCATACGGGGCAGAACTGCCGCTGTTCGCCATATTCGGCGCGCGCTTTGCCCGGGATCAGCGCCGCCATCTGCGCCCAGTAAACCGACAGCGCGGCCCAGATAAAGGGCGCTTTATCGCTGCTGACCAGTGCGAACTCGCCCGCCAGCAGCGCGCTGGCCAGGATTTCCAGTTCGCCCGCGGCGGTTTTTTCCAGATTCTCCAGTACCGCCAGCGCCTGGCCGGTCATCTCCGGCTTTAGCTCGGCGATAAGTGAGTGCAGCAGGCGCTGCCAGTGCCCATCGCGCGGCAGCGTGTGGATATCCAGCGGCGGTTTGCCCTCGGCGGCGCTCTGCACCAGACGATCATAGAGATCCTGGTGCAGCGGATGGTCATACAGCACGATCTCCTGCGCCTGCGCGATCTTGGCGGCGAAACGCAGATAGTCGCCAAGGGGATTTTTCGCCGCCAGCTCGCGCAGTCGCGCGGCGCGGCGGCTATAGAGATTCTTCAGCCGTGGAAAAAGTAACGGCGGAATGGTATCCGCCGTGTTTTTTTCGCTCTTCTCCAGCTGGTCTTGGGGGATGATGCGAATACTCATCAGGGGCGTTTTTCCTGTTGTAGTGAGCGGTTACGCTGCTCGCGGTACCAGCGGGGATGGTGCTTCTTCGCCCATGCGGAGCTTACCCAGCCTTCGACCATCGCCGTAATGGTGCCTTTAACCCACAGCGCCGCATAAATGTGCACCATGATCACCAGAATCAGGCCCACGGCGGAGAGAGAATGTACCAGCAGCGCCGCGCGGATCAGCGGGATGCTGAAGGCGCCAGCAAACCAGGGGCGCCAGATCGCTACGCCGCTGAGCAGAAGCAGCACTAAGCTGATGATAGCAGCCCAGAACACACACTTCTGGCCAAAATTATAGCGGCCAGTATCGCCGACCTCTTCATTAAGGGCAATTTTGTGGATATTGCGCGCCCACAGCAGGTCCTCTTTATCCAGCAAATTGTGATGCCAGTAGCGGAAAAACATCAGGATAAAGGCGAAGAACATGGTTACGCCGATAAAGGGGTGCAGGATACGCGCCAGCTGCGGCGTGCCCAGCACATTCAGCAGCCAGTTGAAGGAGGGAAAGAGGAAACCCAGTCCGCTCAGGGCCAAAAGCACAAAACAGAAGGCGACAATCCAGTGGTTGATACGCTCCGGCGCGCGGTAACGTATGATGCGATCGCTTTTTTTCATTCTTCCTCTTCCTTATGCTGCTCCTCTTCGACCCGATTCGGGCCTACACCGACATAGTGAAACACCGAGGCGGCGAAGGTGGCGGCAAAACCTATCGCCGCCAGCGGTTTCCAGATCCCTTTCCAGAAGGTTACGGTCGGGCTGATGCCGGGATTCTCCGGCAGCCCATGATAGAGCTGCGGCTTGTTGGCGTGGTGCAACACATACATGACGTGGGTGCCGCCAACGCCTGCCGGATCGTACAGACCGGCGTTTTCAAAGCCGCGCGACCTGAGGTCGGCGACGCGCTCCGTTGCCAGCTGCTGCATCTCCTCTTTACTGCCGAAGTGGATCGCGCCGGTCGGACAAGTTTTGACGCAGGCCGGTTCCTGACCCACGTTGACCCGATCGACGCAGAGCGTGCACTTATAAGCGCGGTTATCCTCCTGGCTGATACGCGGGACGTTAAACGGGCATCCCGCAATGCAGTAGCCGCAGCCGATGCAGTGATCGGACTGAAAATCGACGATGCCGTTGGCGTACTGCACGATGGCGCCGGCCGACGGGCAGGCTTTCAGACAGCCAGGATCGGCGCAGTGCATACAGCCATCTTTGCGGATCAGCCATTCCAGGCGGCCATTCTCTTCCACTTCCGAGAAGCGCATAACCGTCCAGGCTTTGGCATCAAGATCGGTCGGGTTGTCGTAAATGCCGATATTGTGTCCAACCTCGGCGCGGATATCGTTCCACTCCGAGCAGGCGACCTGACAGCCCTTACAGCCGATACAGGTGGTGACGTCGATCAGCTTGGCGACCTGCTGCCTGTGATCGCGCGCCTGCGGCGCTGGCGTGAGGGAACTGGTCGCGGAGCGACGAATAATGTCCTGTGTGGAGTAATCCATGTTCGTTCTCCGTTACGCCTTTTCCACTTTCACTAAAAAACCTTTATATTCCGGCGTTTGCGAGTTAGCGTCGCCCACTGACGGCGTCAGCGTATTGGCGAGGAAGCCTTTGCGCGTCGTGCCTTCAAAACCCCAGTGACAGGGGATACCGATGGTATCGACCGGTTTGCCGTCAATGTGCAGACGCTGGAGACGTCGCGTTACCACCGCTTTGGCTTTGATATAGCCGCGGCGGGAGGTGACCTTAACGCTGTCGCCCGCCTTGATGCCTTTCTCCGCCGCCAGCTCTGTACCAATCTCCACAAACTGCTCCGGCTGCGCGATGGCGTTCAGCAACGCATGTTTCGTCCAGTGACGGAACAGTTCGGTGATGGAGTAGGTGGTCGCGACGCAGGGATAATCGGCCGCCTCGCCCAGTTGTGCGGCATCGCGCGTAAAGAGGCGCGCTACCGGGCTATGGCTCTGCTGCGGATGGAGCGGATTGGTGGCCAGCGGACTCTCCATCGGCTCATAGTGCTCAGGAAACGGCCCGTCGGCCATTTTATCGAGCGCGAAGAGATGGCCCAGACCGTCCGGCTGCATGATAAAAGGCCCGGCCTGCTGCTGCGGCGGCATCGTCAGCGGATAGTCCGGCACGTCGATGCCCTGCCAGCGCTGGCCGTCCCACTCGATCAGACGGCGATTCGGGTCCCAGGCTTTACCCTGTTCGTCGGCGGAGGCGCGGTTGTAGAGAATGCGGCGGTTCGCCGGCCAGGCCCAGGCCCAGCCGGAAACCGCGCCCAGGCCGGAGGGATCGGCGTTATCGCGGCGCGCCATCTGGTTGCCCTGCGGTGTCCAGCTGCCCGCATAGATCCAGCAGCCGCTGGCGGTGCTACCGTCGTTGCGCAGTTCGGCGAACGAGCTAAGCTGCTGACCCTTTTTCAGCAGCAGCTTGCCGCTGGCGTCGTAAACATCCTGTAGGGCGCGGCCGTTGCTCTCCTGTGCCACCTCTTCCGGCGAGGGATCGGCGGGATTGCTGTAGTCCCAGCGCATCGCCATCAGCGGTTCCGGCGCGACGCCGCCTTCCTGACGATAGAGTTCGCGCAGGCGTAAAAAGAGATTGCCGAGAATTTTGCCGTCGTGCAGCGCTTCGCCCGGTGGCTCCGCGGCGGCCCAGTGCCACTGCAGCCAGCGCGACGAGTTGGCGACCGAGCCATCCTCTTCGGCGAAGCAGGAGGAGGGCAGGCGGAACACCTCCGTCGCTATCTGCGCGGGATCGACGTCGTTGAATTCACCGTGTGGCTGCCAGAAGCTGGCGGTTTCGGTGCTGAGCGGATCGATCACGACCATATACTTCAGGCGCGAGAGGGCGCGGCACGCTTTATTTTTGTCAGGGAAAGCGGCCAGCAGGTTAAAGCCCTGAATAAGGGCACCGTTCATTGCGCCCTGTTCCATCATCTCCGCCTGGGCCATGCAGTCGTAGCTCTTGTCCCACTTGGGTAGCCAGTCGTAGCCCCACTGATTCTCCGCCGTGGCGTTATCGCCGTAAAAGCTCTTCATCAGGCTGATAAAGAACTTATCGGTGTTCTGCCAGTAGTTAACCTGGCCCGGCAGCGACGCGACGGGCGTCGCCTTTTGCAGATAGTCCGCCAGCGTCGCCATCTTCTCCGACGGCAGCGGCAAGTAGCCCGGCAGGCTTTGCGACAGCAGGCCGAGATCGGTATAGCCCTGCACATTAGAGTGGCCGCGCAGCGCGTTAATGCCGCCGCCCGGCATGCCGATATTGCCCAGCAGCAGCTGGATCATCGCGGCGGTGCGGATAATCTGCGAGCCGTTCGTATGGTGCGTCCATCCCAGCGCATAGAGGATGGTGGCGGTGCGGTTGGGCGCGCTGGTGGTAGCAAGCTGCCGGCATATGGCGAGGAAGGTCTCATGCGGCGTGCCGCACAGGCGCGTTACCATCTCCGGGGTGTAGCGGCTGGCGTGCGCCTTTAGCAGATTCAGCACGCAGCGCGGGTGGCTAAAGCTGTCGTCGCGGCGCGCGTGGCCGTTCTCATCCAGTTCATAGTGCCAGCCAGCGCGATCGTACTGGCGCGTCGCCGCGTCATAACCGCTGAACAGACCCTCTTCGAAGCTGTAGCCGTCGCTGACGATCAGCGCGGCGTTGGTAAAGGCGCGCACGTACTGCTGCTGGATCTGATTGTGCTGCAACAGATAGTTGATGACCCCCATCAGGAACACCACGTCGCTGCCTGCGCGTACCGGCGCATAGAGGTCCGCCACCGACGCTGAGCGGTTGAAGCGCGGATCCACGACAATCACCTGCGCGTTATTGCCTTTCTTCGCCTCGATTACCCATTTAAAGCCGACCGGGTGTGCTTCCGCTGGATTGCCGCCCATGATCAGCACCACGTCGGCATTTTTGATGTCGTTCCAGTTATTGGTCATCGCGCCTCGGCCGAAGCTGGGCGCCAGCGCGGCGACTGTCGGGCCGTGGCACAGCCGGGCCTGGTTCTCCAGCGCGACGATGCCGAGCGCGCGGGCGAACTTATGGTCGAGCAGGCCAGTTTCATTACTGGCGGCCGACGAGCAGAACATGGCGGTGGTCGGCCAGCGGTTGACCGTGACGCCCGCGGCGTTGGTCTGCTGGAAGTGAGCGTCACGATCCTGCTTCATCAGACGGGCGATGCGCTCAAAGGCCTCCTGCCAGCTGATGCGCTGCCATTTGTCGCTGCCTGGCGCGCGATACGCCGGATACTTCAGCCGCTGGTCGCTGTGAATGTAGTCGAGCACGCCTGCGCCTTTTGGGCAGAGCGAGCCGCGGCTGACCGGATGATCGGGATCGCCTTCAATATGGTAGATAGCGGCGCTGGCATTTTTAGCGCCGTCGCCGAGGCTGTAGATCAGCATGCCGCAGCCGACGGAACAGTAAGTGCAGTTATTGCGCGTCTCTCTGGCGCGAATGAGCTTATATTCCCTGACGCTGGCTAATGCGGTTTCCGGGGCAAAACCCAGCAACGCCGCGCTGGTTCCCGCCATGCCGCCAGCGCAGATTTTGAAAAAACTCCGTCTGGTAATTTGCATTTATCTTTCTTCTTTTATTAGCTCCATTGCGAAGCTATGCAAAATAACAATCCTGACTGCGCCTTATTTGACTGAGGTCAATAAGTTAGGCTTTAGTAATGCTTTTTTTAAATTCTGTTTAAAGACTTTCAGGGATGAGTCGCTTTATCCGCCTGTTTTCCGGGCGGCGATAAAAATATGTTCCTTAATTAAAACGGTTGTTAAAGCGCAACGGAAAATCATTCTCATTTCTGCAGCTAAGGTGCGCCGCATCGGCATCGGCTATCTTTTCACCGCATAATTTGTATAGCGGTTTTTTTGCGCTACAGGAGACAACAGGGCAAAATTAGCCGCGTGGCTGCTGCCGGTGCGGCAGCGCGCACTTTAATTTATTGTTAATAACAGGTCGTAATCCTTGAACGTTATCCCGCAATCCACCGGCGAAAATTTAACAACTCAGACCGGTGCCAGCGAAAGGCTGGTGTGGCAGCGCGCCGATCTCACCGTCGCGCAGCCCGACTGGCTGGCAGACGAAGTGCCCGTTGCCCTGGTTTATAACGGCATCTCCCACGTAGTGATGATGACCACGCCGAAAGATTTAGAGGCGTTCGCTATTGGCTTTTCCCTCTCGGAAGGCATTATTGACGCACCGGGCGATATTTTTGGCCTGGACGTGGTGCCGGGCTGTAACGGTATCGAGGTGCAGATCGAGCTTTCCAGTCGTCGCTTTATGGCACTGAAAGAGCAGCGTCGTGCGCTGGCGGGACGGACGGGCTGCGGCGTATGCGGCGTTGAGCAGCTGGAGCAGATTGGCAAGCCAGTGCAGCCGCTGCCTTTTACCCAGACGTATGATCTGGCGCAGCTGGATCGCGGTCTGAGCCAGCTCAAAAATTATCAACCGGTGGGCCAGCAAACCGGCTGCACCCATGCGGCGGCCTGGTTACGCCCTGACGGGGAACTGGCGGGCGGCTGCGAAGATGTGGGCCGCCACGTCGCGCTGGATAAGCTGCTTGGCTATCGCAGCCGCGCGGAGTGGGGCGACGGCGCGGTGCTGGTTTCCAGCCGCGCCAGCTATGAGATGGTGCAGAAGTCCGCCATGTGCGGCGTCGAGATCCTGTTCGCCGTCTCGGCGGCGACGCGTCTTGCTGTCGAAGTAGCGGAACGCTGCAACCTTACGCTGGTGGGCTTTAGCAAGCCGGGGCGCGCCACGGTTTATACCCATCCGCAGCGCCTGCGTTAGCGGGACAAAGCGGCCCATGTCGCTGCCCTGTGAGGAGAGGGGGACGCTGGCGAGAAAGCGGTTGCTGACCGCGCTTTACGGCGATGAACCGCTGCTCTTCCATGCATTGCCGGTGACGCTGAAGCCGCGCAGCAGTACCGGCGGTCTGTAAAAACAACAGGTTGTTTATAACAGATTTATCAAAACCTTATGTTTAATAGGGCATTGATTACCCTTTTCCGGATCATGAATTTAACTATAATGGTTCGACTGCTTACGCGGCACGCCATCGGGCGCCGCCGCCCAAATATGAAATGGAGAGGAAGAACATGAGTTATTCACTGCCATCATTGCCTTACGCCTACGACGCACTGGAACCGCACTTCGACAAGCAGACGATGGAAATCCATCACACCAAACACCACCAGACCTACGTTAACAACGCTAACGCCGCGCTGGAAGGTACTGAATTCGCTGACCTGCCGGTTGACGAGCTGATCACCAAACTGGATCAGGTTCCGGCAGACAAAAAAACCGTGCTGCGCAACAATGCCGGCGGTCACGCTAACCACAGCCTGTTCTGGAAAGGCCTGAAAATCGGCACCACGCTGCAGGGCGACCTGAAAGCGGCTATCGAAAAAGATTTCGGCAGCTTTGAGAAATTCCAGGAAGAGTTTGAGAAAGCCGCTGCTACCCGCTTTGGTTCAGGCTGGGCGTGGCTGGTGAAAAAAGGCGACAAACTGGCTGTGGTTTCTACCGCTAACCAGGACAACCCGCTGATGGGCGAAGCAATTTCTGGCGCATCTGGCTACCCGATTCTGGGCCTGGACGTGTGGGAGCACGCCTACTACCTGAAGTATCAGAACAAACGTCCTGACTACATCAAGGCGTTCTGGAACGTGGTGAACTGGGACGAAGCCGCTGCGCGTTTCGCCTCTGCAAAATAAGTTTGTCCGTTTAACAGCAAAAACCGGTGAAGCGATTCGCCGGTTTTTTTATGGTTGTAATAGCGATAATTAAACCGAAGCTAAACATGCGCGCAGTTGTTTTTTAACCTTTCACGATATTAACCTTCCGTTGAATTTCACACAGGTAGGCTAAATAACATTCCACAAGAGAATGTTACATCATGTCTATTATAACTACTCCTGCGCCGGCCCTTGAGTCGTCGGCTTCGCTGTTTTTTCGGTTAATCAGCGGAAAATTTACTCCGAATAAACTGTGGTTGAGTAAACGTTTTCGCCTGAAGTTCGCCCTGAGAACCCTGGCGTTTCCCGCGACGACGCTGCGTTATCTGAATCAGCTGTCGCAGCTGCCCGATTTACACCAGGTCATGAGCGTGCAGGGATTACTGCCCGCTAAACTGCATCGTCCCTATTTACGCGCCGGGATCAGCGTGGCGGCACGTGCGCAGGCGATCCTTGACCACTATCAGCTGGTCGCGGCTTTGCAAAATCCCCGGCTGCGGCAGCTGCTGCAAAGTCCCGGCGATAATTTGCTGGCGACGCTGCGCGGCAAAAATGATGAAACCTTCGAGCTTTTCTCCTGCCCGGGACGTTTCGATCGCGAAGGCGAAATTACGCTGGTGCTGCGCTACCAGCATGAGGCGCTCGCCTCGCTCTCTTTTTCGCTGATTAATGAAGCGGGCCAGCGCACCTTGCTGATTGGCGGTTTACAGGGGCCGCGCAAACATATCTCTAACGAGGTGATCCGCGAGGCGACGAAAGCAGCGCACGGGCTGTTCCCCAAACGCATCGTTATGGAAGTGGTGTGTATGCTGGCGCAGCACTGCGCGGCGGAGAACATTGTCGCCGTTGGCGATACCACGCATGTGTTCCGCAGCCTGCGCTATCGCCACAGCAAGAGCGATTATTTCTTTGCCAGCTACAGCGAGTTCTGGACATCGCTCGGCGGCGAAGCGCGCAAAGATGCGCTCTATAAGCTGCCACTCAGTATGCCGCGCAAAGGGCTGGAGGAGATCGCCAGCAAGAAACGGGCAGAGTATCGTCGACGTTACGAATTGCTTGATGCGCTGGCGCTGCAGGTATCAGCTGCCGTCGGCCAGCGCGGAGAGGATCAGGCGGCCGCCTGATCCCGGGCTCAGAACGGCTTCTTCGCGAAGCCGGTCATCACCTTCAGACCCATTTCGCGGCCCAGCGCGGTCATCGGATGCACGACCACCAGGCCGCGTACGCTCTTCTTCAGCGTGCCCATGTCGGCCTGCTCTTTTTTGGTAATCTCGCGGCTGAACGGCAGATTTTGCAGCTTCTGCGCCTCCTGGCTCAGCTTATCGTCGCGCTTGTCGCGCAGACGCTCGATCTCCGTAACCAGCGTCTCTTTCTCTTTCAGCAGCGCGCCCAGCTTCTCGGCGTCGCCTGACTCCAGCAGCTGCGGCTCTTTGCGGTTCAGGGCGTCCAGCTGATCGCTCAGACGTTTAATCTCGGCTTTTTCTTGCTCTTTCATGGCGAAAACTCGTTGTGGAAAACAGGCAAAGGATACACGAAAAGCGGCACAGATTCGCGCGCGTCGATGGAGCGGGGCGCCTGAATCTCAGGCGCCGGGACGTTTGAACGCCTGTTTCAGGCTGATGCGCGAGATGAGTTCAGTCAGAGAGAGCACCATGGTCGAGCGCACCATCTGCAGATAGCGCTGTTGCTGCATGGCACGCAGCTCGGCGTCGTCGGGATGAAAGTCCGGTTTCGGCGGCCACGCAACCACACAGTGCAGCTCGCCGAACGGGCCGAGTATCTCATCGTCAGTAAAACGGTAGTCGCCCTGATCGTGATTCAGCTCTTCTCGCAGCGCCAGCAGCAGCTCGCAATCTTCATACTCATGGCGGTTGATAACGCCCAGACCGTAGATAAGCTTGAGGCGCACCGGCAGCTCGCCGAGCGGACCATCGCCCAGCAGCAGCGGCTCAACCGCATATTTCACCGCGTAGTCGTCCTTGCGAAATACCTGCAGCACCAGCAGATTGACTGCTTCAGCCAACAGTTCGACGGCAGCGATCAGGAAGCTTCTCACCGAACGTCCGGCGTTCAGGCGCTCAAGCACCCGGTTTTCAAAAGCTTGCTTCTCTTCCATTGTCGCCTGCAGAATTCTGATACCCTCAACGGGCGCAGCGTCGCTGCGCCCGTACCGCTTGTGCGTGACCAACACGCGACTGTTATGCCATCGCGTTGTACGCGCTGACCGCCGCCGCCACTACGTCGCTATCGGCATCCAGACCCGATACCTGCGCCAGCGTCGCCTGTGGGCCTTTCTCGTTAATCAGCGCTTCCAGCTCCTGAGCCTGCGGATCCTGTGCGCTGCGGTAGTGCATTGCGGCGGCGATACCCTGCACCAGATTCGCGTTCGGCAGCTGATACTCCAGCGTGCCCAGCGTGGGCTTAATCAGACGATCGCCCGCGCTCAGCTTACGCAGCGGCTGACGGCCTACGCGCTCCACGTCATCCTTCAGGTAAGGATTTTCGAAGCGGCCAAGGATTTTCTCGATATAGGCGGCGTGCTTGTCGGCGTCGAAGCCGTAGCGCTTGATCAGTACTGCGCCGCTCTCTTCCATTGCGCCTTTGACTACCGCGCGGATTTTCTCATCCAGAATAGCGTCGCGAATAGTCTGATGTCCGGCGAGCTGGCCAAGATAGGCGGTGATCGCGTGGCCGGTGTTCAGGGTAAAGAGCTTGCGCTCGACGAAAGCCATCAGGTTATCGGTAAGCTCCATACCTGCGATAGTGGGCAGTTCGCCTTTGAACTGAGTTTTATCGACAATCCACTCGCTGAAGGTTTCAACAGTCACTTCCAGCGGATCGTTGCTGCCCGCTTCGGACGGCGGCACGATACGGTCTACGGCAGAGTCGACGAAGCCGATATGCTGCTCGACCCAGGCGTGGTGCTGCTCCGGCAACGCTTTCAGCACATGCTGTTTTAGCTGGCTGGTGCCGCGCACCATGTTTTCACAGGCGATAATATTGAGCGGTCGGTCGTTGCCTGCTTCCTGACGTTTCGCCAGGCCTTTCGCCACGCTGCCCGCGATGCGCTCAAGGATCTGCGGGCCGACTGCGGTAGTCACCAGATCAACGTCCGCCACCAGCGCGATAATATCATCGCTGGTGCTGTTGACGGCGCTGACGCCCTTCACGATTTCCACTTTTGCCTGCTCGCCAACTACATGTACTGGATATTCATGACGCGCGTTCAGTGCATCCAGCACCACCTGGTTGACATCGGCAAACACCAGCTCAATGCCTGCATCCGCCAGCAGTTTGCCGATGAAACCACGACCGATATTACCTGCTCCAAAATGTAACGCTTTCATAATATTGACCCATATCAAATGACGATGGGGCGGGCATGCCCGCCCCGGAAATCGGGACGGGCTTACCCGCCCCAGGGAAAATCACGCAGGACGTTTAGGCGGTCGCCGGGCTGCCCGACAGCAGATCCAGCACTTCCTGCACGCTGTTGGTGTGCGCCAGCTTCTCGATGACGCTTTCGTCGTCCAGCGCATTCGTCAGGCTGGTGATGACCTGGATGTGCTCATTGTTACGCGCCGCGATGCCAATGACCAGACGCGCCACGTCATCCGCATCCTCGCCGAACAGCACGCCCTGCGGATACTGACAGAACACCACGCCCGTTTTCAATACGCGATCTTTCGCTTCCACCGTGCCGTGCGGCACCGCAATTGACTCGCCCAGGTAGGTTGGGGTGAGCTGTTCACGCGCCAGCATCGCTTCCACATATTCCGGCTGAACGTAGCCGCCTTTTACCAGCTGCTCGCCGGCGAAGCGGATCGCCTGCTCTTTATTGCTGGCGCTCAGGCCGAGGAAGACGTTGTCCGCGCCCAGTTTGAACAGATGGGCGTTGCTGGAGTCGTAGCTGTCCGCCAGCGCGGTCTGTACGGTTTCGCGGTGCGCTACGCTACGGTTCGCCGCAATCAGGCGATCGGTCAGGTTGGTGTAGAGCGCACTGTCGAGGAAGTTATTCAGCGAGATATGCTGCGCCTGCGGTGCCTGACGCATTGCGCGTTCGGTGAGGTCGCGGTGGGTAATCACCAGATCGACATCGCCCGGCAGCGAGTTAATCGCGCTGTTGGTGACGGAGACATTCGTCAGTCCCGCATCCTGCACTTTCTTACGCAGCACGCCGGCGCCCATCGCGCTGGAACCCATGCCGGCGTCACAGGCGACGATGATTTTACGCACATGGCTGACATCAACGCTGTTGGCGTCAGCTACCACCGGCGCGCCCGCTACAGCCTGGCCTTTAGACTGCGCTTTCATCTCCTGCATGCGTTTAGTCGCTGCTTCGATATCGTCTTCTTCTTTAACTTTGCTGGTTTTCAGCAGAATAGAGGAGACGACGAAGGAGACGGCAAAGGCCGCGATAATCGCCGCGATGTTGGCGAAGTAGGCACCTTTCGGCGTCATCGCCAGCACGGCCAGGATTGAGCCTGGAGAAGCCGGAGAGACCAGACCGCCATTAAGCAGCGTCAGGGTGAAGACGCCGGTCATGCCGCCCAGAATTACCGCCAGCAGCAAACGCGGTGCCATCAGCACGTACGGGAAGTAGATTTCGTGAATACCGCCGAGGAAGTGGATGATCGCCGCGCCGCCCGCAGACTGTTTAGCGCTGCCGCGGCCAAAGAGCATATAAGCGACCAGCACGCCCATACCCGGGCCTGGGTTTGCTTCAATCAGGAAGAAGATTGATTTGCCCGCTTCACTTGCCTGCTGGATGCCCAGCGGCGAGAAGATGCCGTGGTTAATGGCGTTATTGAGGAACAGGATTTTCGCCGGCTCAACAAAAATCGAGGTCAGCGGCAGCAGGTTGTGCTGCACCATCAGGTTGACGCCTGCGGCAAGAATATGCGACAGACCTTCTACCAGCGGACCGATAGCCAGAAACGCCAGCAGCGCCAGCAACATGCCGATAATGCCGGCAGAGAAGTTGTTGACCAGCATTTCGAAGCCGCTTTTGATTTTACCGTCAACGGCGCGGTCGAAGGATTTGATCGCCCAGCCGCCCAGCGGACCGGCAATCATTGAGCCAAGGAACATCGGCATATCGGCGCCGACGATCACACCCATCGTCGTGATCGCGCCGACCACGCCGCCGCGATCGCCACCAACCAGACGACCACCGGTGAAACCGATCAGCAGCGGCAGCAGATAGGTGATCATCGGGCCGACCAGCTTCGCCAGCGTCGCGTTAGGAATCCATCCGGTTGGGATGAACAGCGCAGTGATGATACCCCATGCGATAAACGCACCGATGTTAGGCATCACCATATTACTCAGAAAGCGACCAAAGCTCTGAACCTTGACCTTGACTGATGAGGACATAAAGCCACCCCTTATCGAGACGCGCTGCAATAAGAGAGCGCGTTTGTTTTTGTTAAGCCAGCACGGCGGCAAGCCGTCGCTATTACTGTATGCACGCGGACTCTATCACGCGAATATGACGCTGCGTAGCGGTCGGCCTAAGTGTGATGCAGATCACCTAATTTGGGTGGGGGCAGGGGGCATTTTAGTGAGTCAGATCACATAATAAACGTGTAAAAAAAACACAATGGCTGTTTTTTCGCCGCAAAACCGACCTAAATGTGAAGAACATCACGTTTATGGGTGGTTGGTTTGTTTCATTTATGTGACTATGATCACAAACTATTTTTGGTCGAAAATGCGCCAGATCACACTCCTGACGAGGCGCTTATCGGGCTGGCGAAAATCTGAAAGGAAGCGACGCGGAAGAAGCCGGGGCAAGCCTGAGGCTCGCCCCGGAAGAGGAGTTACTGCAAACCGCTCTGAACGGCGGTCTGTGCCTGCGTTAATGCCTGCGCATTGGCGGAGATGGTGCTCATCAGGGCGTTATATTGCGTTACCTGATCCGGCGTCGGGAACTGCACGGCATTGTTGTTGAAGCTCACGCGCGGTCCCTGCTGCTGCAGGAAGTCGCCCGCCTGCGCCGCGCCCTGGCTCAGCGCCTGCAGCTTCGGCAGCAGCGGCACCAGCTGACTAGCTGGCTGCGTCACGACTTTATCGTAAACGGTGTCGTAAACTTTTTTCAGATCTTCTTCCTGCTTAAGCGCGGCTTTGCTGCTGTCAGCCTGCATTTTGGCGCTCTCCAGCTGCTGCGTCACAATGACCAGCGCGCCGTTCGCCTGGCGGAGCGCGTCGCGGCGCGTCAGGTAATCCTGCGGAACGTGGATCGCCGACAGCTCATCGACGACCGGGCGCATGCCCTGATCTATCGCTTTATTCACCTGCTGGGAAAAACCATAAAGAATGGCGTAGTCGCCTGCATATTTACCAAAATTTTGCTTCTGACTTTCGCTCAGGCTTGGCAGATGTTCGCCGCTGCGCATGACGGTATTTTGCAGGAAGTCGATAAAGGCTTTGCGCTGATCGCCCTCTTTGTCGCCGCACGCGGTGAGGTTAAGCACCAGCAACGCGGCGCCGAGCAACATGCCGGTACGCATCCAGATGCGAGAAATTCCTGATGCCATAAGGCAACTCCTGTAAATGAGAATGTGGATAACTGAGGAATGGTCCTAAAGAATAGAGCAAAGTAGCGCCCAGGCACAACGCTCGCAAGCGCGAAACAGGCAGCAGAACAGAGGTTTCCGGGCAGGGGGCCTGCCCGGGAGTGGTCAGGAAGATTAACCGGTGTTGCGCATACCCGCCGCTACGCCCGCGATGGTCACCATCAGCGCCTGCTCGACGCGCGGATCGACCTCTTCGCCGCGCGCTTCCTGGGCGCGTGAACGCTGCAGCAGCTCCGCCTGCAACACGTTGAGCGGATCGGTGTAGACGTTGCGCAGCGCGATCGACTCGGCTATCCACGGCTGATCCGCCATCAGATGCGCGTCGTTGGCGATGGTCAGCACTGCTTTAATGTCGGCGTCAAGCTGGTCGCGTAGCTGTTTGCCCAGCGGCCACAATGTTTTGTCCACCAGACGCTGATCGTAATATTCCGCCAGCCACAGGTCAGCTTTGGCGAACACCATTTCCAGCATTCCCAGACGCGTAGAGAAAAATGGCCAGTCGCGGCACATCGCTTCCAGCTGATCCTGATGGCCCTCCTCCATCGCTTTTTGCAACGCTGCGCCCGCGCCGAGCCAGGCGGGCAGCATCAGGCGGTTCTGTGTCCAGGCGAAGATCCAGGGAATGGCGCGCAGCGACTCGACGCCGCCGGTCGGGCGACGCTTGGCCGGACGTGAACCGAGCGGCAGTTTGCCCAGCTCCTGCTCCGGCGTGGCGGAGCGGAAATAGGGCACGAAGTCGGGATTTTCGCGTACGTAGCCGCGATACATAGCGCAGGAGTGCGCCGAAAGCTGGTCCATAATGCTGTGCCACTCTTTCTTCGGCTCCGGCGGTGGCAGCAGGTTAGCTTCCAGAATCGCGGCGGTGTAGAGCGACAGGCTGGCGATCGTGACTTCCGGCAGGCCATATTTAAAGCGGATCATTTCGCCCTGTTCGGTCACGCGCAGGCCGCCTTTCAGGCTCCCTGGCGGCTGCGACAGCAGCGCCGCATGGGCAGGCGCGCCGCCGCGGCCAATACTGCCGCCGCGTCCGTGGAACAGCGTCAGCGCGATGCCGGCTTTCTCGCAGGTTTTGATAAGCGCATCCTGCGCCTGATACTGCGCCCAGCTGGCGGCCATTACGCCGGCGTCTTTCGCCGAGTCGGAATAGCCAATCATCACCATCTGTTTGCCTTGGATAAAACCGCGATACCAGTCGATGCTCAGCAGCTGGCTCATCACGTCGTTGGCGTTGTTGAGGTCGTCGAGGGTTTCAAACAGCGGCGCGACCGACATGGCGAAAGTGATGCCCGCTTCTTTCAGCAGCAGATGCACAGCCAGCACGTCGGACGGGGTTTTCGCCATGGAAATTACGTAGGCCGCGATAGAGCCTTGCGGCGCCTCGGCAGCGACGCGGCAGGTCTCCAGCACTTCGCGCGTTTCGTCGCTCGGTTCCCAGTGACGCGGCAGCAGCGGCCGTTTGGAATTCAGCTCGCGCACCAGGAAAGCCTGTTTATCCGCTTCCGACCAGCTTTCATAGTCGCCGAGGCCGAGATAGCGGGTCACTTCAGCAATCGCTTCGGTATGACGCGTACTCTCCTGACGCAGATCGATGCGCACCAGCGGCACGCCGAAGCACTTCACGCGGCGCAGCGTATCCAGCAGCTGACCGTTGGCGATAATGCCCATGTCGCACTGCTGCAGCGACTGATAAATGGCATAAAGCGGATCCCACAGCTGATCGTTGGAAACCAGCAGATCGGCCGGGCGCGGCAGACGCTCGCCTTTCAGGCGGCGTTCAAGCCAGGTTTGCGTTGTAAGCAGCTGGCTGCGCATACGCTTCAGGATGACGCGGTAAGGCTCAATCGCCTCTGGATCGCCGCACAGCTCGCGCACCTCTTCGCTGCATTCAGACATTGAAAGCTCAGAGATCAGCACGCCGATATCGCGTAAAAAGAGATCGGCGGCTTTCCAGCGGCTGAGCTGCATGGCGTGGCGCGTCACCGTGGCGGTAACGTTCGGGTTGCCGTCGCGGTCGCCACCCATCCAGGAGGTGAATTTTACCGGCACGAAATCTACCGGCAGTTTGACGCCGAACGCCTCTTCAACCTGTTCGTTCAGCTCGCGCAGAAAAGCAGGCACGCCTTCCCACAGGCTGTTCTCCACCACGGCGAAGCCCCATTTAGCTTCGTCGATCGGCGTCGGACGGTATTTACGGATCTCATCGGTGTGCCACGCCTGCGCCACCAGTTGACGCAGGCGGCGCATAATCTGGTTGCGTTCATAGTCTGAGATATCGCTGTGATCGAGCTGCTTCAGGCAGCTGTTTACCTCGACCAGTTTATGGATCAGCGTGCGGCGAGTGATCTCTGTCGGGTGCGCAGTCAGCACCAGCTCCAGCGACAGCGACTCGATCGCTGCGCGAATATCGCTCTCGCTAACGTCAGGCTGCTGCTTAAGGCGATCGAAGGTGGTTTTCAGCAGTTCGGGATGGTTCGCGCCATCGCCGCTGCGCGAAATGGTCTGATACTGTTCGGCGACGTTGGTCAGGTTAAGAAACTGGCTAAAAGCGCGCGCGACAGGCAGCAGTTCGTCGTTCGACAGATTTTGCAGCGTGTTAAGCAGTTCCTTGCGATGAGTGTCATTTCCCGCACGGGATGACTTTGAGAGTTTGCGGATAGTTTCCACCCGGTCGAGGATGTTCTCTCCTAGTGCATCCTTGATCGTATCCCCGAGCAGTTTGCCGAGCATACTGACATTACTTCGCATTGCGGAATATTGTTCGTTCATGTGACCCTGACACCCTTATCGTCTTTGTAAACTTCTACACCCACAGCGCGCGGCAAAGCCGGAACTGCATGAGTAATCACCCACCGGGCATAACATCGGCTTTTATCTAGCCACGTAAACCTGGCTGCGTCAATGCGCTTGAACGCCCGGTAACATGCATCTAACTAGCGGAAATTCAAAGATTTTAATTTGACGGGAGCGGGATAAGTTATTCTTATCAACAAATCCCGCGTTTAGACCAGGAAATTTACTTTCTTAACAGTGAATTGCCCTGTTTATTGCGTATCAGTGGCAAAAATGCTGTACAACCTGCGCGATCAGCGATCGAGTCGGCTTAATAAATGCGGTATCGATAAATTCATCAGGCTGGTGCGCCTGGTTGATCGATCCCGGCCCCAGAACCAGCGTCGGACACAGCTCCTGGATAAAAGGCGCTTCGGTGCAGTAGTTGACGACCTCGGTCGGCGTGCCGAGCAGTTTTTCCACCACGGCGACCAGTTCGTGATTGGCCGGACATTCGTAGCCCGGAATCGGCGGATGCAGCTCGCCGACGGTGAGGCGTCCTGGCCAGCGTGCGCTGACCGGTGCCAGCGACTCGTTCAGCAGCCCTTCCAGATCGCTTAGCGTCAGGCCCGGCAGCGGACGAATATCCATGTGCAGCTCGCAGCATGCGCAGATGCGGTTCGCCGCGTCGCCGCCGTGAATATGGCCGAAGTTCATGGTGGGATAAGGGATCGCGAAACCGTCGTGGTGATAGCGCTCTTTCAGGGTATTGCGCAGCTGCATCAGATGACCGATGGCATCGTGCATCAGCTCGATGGCGTTGACGCCGCGCGCCGGATCGCTGGAGTGGCCCGACTGGCCCTGTACGCGGATAACGTGCGACAGATGGCCTTTGTGCGCGCGTACCGGCTTCAGCGAGGTCGGCTCGCCGATAATGGCGCAGTCGGGGCGAATGTTCGCCGTTTCAGAAAAATATTTCGCGCCCGCCATAGTGGTTTCTTCATCAGCAGTGGCAAGAATATAGAGCGGCTTGCTGAGTTTGCTGACGTCGACATCGCGCAGCGTGTCGAGAATAAAGGCGAAGAAGCCTTTCATATCGGCGGTGCCCAGCCCGTAGAGCTTGTTGTCGTGCTCCGTCAGGGTAAAGGGATCGCGCGTCCAGCGCCCGTCGTCGAAAGGCACCGTGTCGGTATGTCCCGCCAGCAGCAGGCCGCCCGCGCCGCTGCCGGTGCGCGCCAGCATATTGAATTTATGGCGCGTGCCTGGCACGGGCTGCACTTCAACGCTGAAGCCCAGGTCGCGAAACCAGCCTGCCAGCAAATTGATTAAAGTTTCATTGCTCTGATCCAGCGCCGCATCGGTCGCGCTGATGGTCGGAGTCGCGATCAGCTGGCGGTAGAGTTCGATAAAAGGCGGTAATTTTGTCTTCACTGTTGACGGTCCTTGAGTTAGGATGTATCAATATTCATGCATTAATAGTGAATAAAAATACATTAACGCCGGTTGGCTGGGAAGCAGAAATCCTCCGCAAACGGCATCGTGGGCAACGGGGCAAGGCCGCGACCCGGAACGTGTGACTGTAAAAAGGTATACAGCCTGATGTTGAATACGCTGATCGTTGGCGCCAGTGGTTACGCTGGCGTAGAGCTCGCCACCTTCCTCAATCGTCATCCACATATGAACATAACCGCTTTGGCGGTTTCAGCGCAAAGCCCGGATGCCGGAAAGCGTCTGTCGGATCTGCATCCGCAGCTGAAAGGCGTGGTGGATCTGCCGCTGCAGCCGTTGAGCAGCGCGGCCGAGTGGGCGGACAAGGTTGATGTGGTGTTTCTGGCGACCGCGCATGAAGTCAGTCACGATCTGGCGCCAGCCTTCCTCGACGCGGGTTGCGTCGTGTTCGACCTCTCCGGCGCGTTCCGCGTTAACGACAGCGAATTTTATCAGCGCTATTACGGCTTCACTCACCAGCACGGCGACTGGCTCGATAAAGCGGTTTACGGACTGGCGGAGTGGAACCACGACAAAGTCAAAGAGGCGCAGCTGGTGGCGGTGCCGGGTTGCTATCCCACCGCGGCGCAGCTGGCGCTTAAACCGCTGGTCGACGGCGAGCTGCTTAACGCCGATCAGTGGCCGGTGATCAACGCCACCAGCGGCGTAAGCGGCGCAGGACGCAAGGCGAGCGTCACCACCAGCTTTTGTGAAGTGAGCCTGCAGCCATACGGTCTGTTTAACCATCGCCACCACCCGGAGATTGTCGCGCATCTCGGCGTGCCGGTAATTTTTACGCCGCATCTCGGCAACTTCCCGCGCGGCATTCTGGCGACCATCACCTGTCGCCTGAAGCCGGGCGTCAGCCATGACGACGTCGCGGCGGCGTTCCACCGCGCCTATCACGACAAGCCGCTGGTGCGTGTCTATGAGCAGGGCGTGCCGGCGCTGAAAGCGGTTATCGGCCAGCCGTTCTGCGATATCGGCTTCGCGGTGCAGGGCGAGCATCTGATCGTCGTCGCGGCGGAAGATAATTTGCTGAAAGGCGCCGCCTCGCAGGCGGTGCAGTGTATGAATATTCGCTTCGGCTTCCCTGAAACGCAGTCACTGATTTAACGGACAAGGATGCATATGACAACTCCATTAATTATCAAACTGGGCGGCGTGCTGCTCGACAGCGAAGAAGCGCTGGCGCGGCTGTTCGATGCATTGCTGGCCTGGCGCAGCGCGCATCAGCGCCCGCTGATGATCGTTCACGGCGGCGGCTGCGTGGTTGACGAGCTGATGAAAAAGCTTTCGCTGCCGGTGAAGAAGAAGAACGGCCTGCGCGTAACGCCTGCCGACCAGATCGACATTATTACCGGTGCGCTGGCGGGTACGGCCAATAAAACCCTGCTCGCCTGGGCGAAAAAATATGGCATTAAAGCGGTCGGCCTGAGCCTGGGCGACGCCGATCTGGTCAGCGTGGCGCAGCTTGATGAAGAGCTGGGACACGTCGGCCACGCCGAACCGGGCGATCCAGCGCTGATTAACACACTGCTGGCCGCAGGCTATATGCCGATCGTCAGCTCTATCGGCATTACCGACGGCGGCGAGCTGATGAACGTCAATGCCGACCAGGCGGCGACCGCGCTGGCGGCCACGCTGGGCGCCGATCTGGTGCTGCTCTCCGACGTGAGCGGCATCCTCGACGGCAAAGGCCAGCGCATTGAAGAGATGACGGCCGCAAAAGCGGAGCAGCTGATCGCGCAAGGCATCATTACTGATGGCATGATTGTAAAAGTAAACGCGGCGCTCGACGCGGCGCGTACGCTGGGCCGCCCGGTGGATATCGCCAGCTGGCGCCACGCGGAGCAACTGCCTGACCTGTTTAACGGCGTGTCGATCGGCACCCGGATCCTCGCTTAACGACTTAGATTTAGGATGACGACATGAGCACGCAAAATATCAAAAAAATCGTACTGGCATATTCCGGCGGCCTGGATACTTCCGCCATTATTCCCTGGCTGAAAGAGAACTACGGCGGCTGTGAAGTGGTGGCGTTCGTGGCGGATATCGGCCAGGAGCGTAGCGATCTGGAAGGCGTGGAGAAGAAAGCGCTGCAGTCTGGCGCGTCTGAGTGCCACGTTGTCGATTTGCGTGAAGAGTTTATCAGCGACTACGTTTACCCGGTGCTGCAGACCGGCGCACTCTATGAAGGCACCTATCTGCTGGGTACCTCAATGGCGCGTCCGATTATCGCCAAAGCCCAGGTCGAACTGGCGCTGAAAGTGGGCGCAGACGCGCTGTGCCACGGCGCGACCGGCAAAGGTAACGACCAGGTGCGTTTCGAGACCACCTACACCGCGCTGGCGCCGCAGCTGAAAGTGGTCGCGCCGTGGCGTGAATGGAACCTGCGTTCGCGTGAAGCGCTGCTGGACTATCTGAAAGAGCGCAACATTCCAACCACCGCGTCGCTGGAAAAAATTTACAGCCGCGACGAGAACGCCTGGCATATCTCTACCGAAGGCGGCGTGCTGGAAAGTCCGTCTAACGCACCGAACAAAGATTGCTGGGTATGGACCGTCGATCCGCTGGAGGCGCCGGATCAGCCGGAAAACGTCACCGTTACCGTGGAAAAAGGACGCGTCGTGGCGGTGAACGGCGAAAGGCTGAGCCCGTTCCAGTGTCTGGAAGCGCTCAACGCTATTGGCGCGAAGCACGGCGTGGGTCGTATCGACATCGTGGAAAACCGTCTGGTGGGCATCAAGTCGCGCGGCTGCTACGAAACCCCTGGCGGCACCATTATGGTGAACGCGCTGCGCGCGGTTGAGCAGCTGGTGCTGGATCGCGACAGCTTCAAATGGCGTGAGCAGCTGGGCCATGAGATGTCTTACGTTGTCTACGACGGCCGCTGGTTCGCGCCGCTGCGTAAGTCAATCCAGGCCGCCGCCGAGTCGCTGGCTGAAGAGGTAAACGGCGAAGTGGTGCTGCAGCTCTATAAAGGTCAGGCGACGGCGATCCAGAAATGCTCCTCTAACAGCCTCTACTCAGAAGAGTTCGCCACCTTCGGCGAAGACGAGGTTTACGATCACCGTCACGCAGGCGGCTTTATCCGTCTGTTCTCGCTCTCTTCGCGCATTCGCGCCCTGAACGAGCAGAAGAAGTAATAGCTGGCGAGGCGTACGCCTCGCCCAACCAGATTTCGCAGGGGCGGCTTCGGGCCGCCTCTTGTTTAAGGATTGAAAGGAGTTTCACATGGCACTTTGGGGCGGACGTTTTACCCAGGCAGCAGACCAACGTTTCAAACAGTTCAACGATTCGCTGCGCTTCGACTATCGTCTGGCGGAGCAGGATATTGTCGGCTCCATCGCCTGGTCCAAAGCGCTGGTGACGGTCAACGTGCTGAGCGGCGACGAGCAGCAGCAGCTGGAGCAGGCGCTTAATGCGCTGCTGACCGAGGTGCAGGCGAATCCGGAGCAGATTCTGCAAAGCGACGCCGAAGATATTCACAGCTGGGTTGAAGGCCAGCTGATCGAAAAAGTCGGCGCGCTGGGCAAAAAGCTCCATACCGGCCGCAGCCGTAACGATCAGGTCGCGACCGATCTGAAACTCTGGTGCAAAGCGCAGGTTGAGGTGCTGCTGGGCGCCACGCGCGAACTGCAGCAGGCGCTGGTGGCAACCGCCGAAGCGAATCAGGATGCGGTCATGCCGGGCTACACGCATTTGCAGCGCGCGCAGCCGGTTACCTTCGCGCACTGGTGCCTGGCCTATGTTGAGATGCTGGCGCGTGACGAAAGCCGTCTGCAGGATACCCTGAAGCGCCTCGACGTCAGCCCGCTCGGCTGCGGCGCGCTGGCGGGCACCGCCTACGAGATCGATCGCGAGCAGCTGGCTGGCTGGCTGGGCTTCGCCTCTGCGACGCGCAACAGTCTGGACACCGTTTCCGATCGCGACCATGTGCTGGAGTTGCTGTCTGACGCCTCTATCGGCATGGTGCATCTGTCGCGCTTCGCAGAAGATTTAATTTTCTTCAATACCGGCGAGGCGGGCTTCGTGGAGCTGTCTGACAAGGTAACATCCGGCTCGTCGCTGATGCCTCAGAAGAAAAACCCGGACGCGCTGGAGCTGATCCGTGGCAAATGCGGCCGCGTGCAGGGCGCGCTGACCGGCATGATGATGACGCTGAAAGGACTGCCGCTCGCCTACAATAAAGATATGCAGGAAGACAAAGAGGGGCTGTTCGACGCGCTCGATACCTGGCTGGACTGCCTGCATATGTCGGCGCTGGTGCTGGACGGCATTCAGGTGAAACGTCCGCGCTGCCAGGAAGCGGCAGAGCAGGGCTATGCCAACTCGACCGAGCTGGCCGACTATCTGGTGGCGAAGGGCGTGCCCTTCCGTGAAGCGCACCATATCGTGGGCGAAGCGGTAGTCGAAGCGATCAAACAGGGCGTGGCGCTGGAAGCGCTGTCGCTGGCGCAGCTAAAGCAGTTCAGTGCGACCATTGAAGAGGACGTTTATGCCATTCTGGCGCTACGCTCTTGTCTGGAAAAACGGAATGCGAAAGGAGGCGTCGCGCCGCAACAGGTCGCGTCCGCCATCGCCGAGGCGAAACAGCGTCTCGCCTGATCGACAGGCAAAAAAAAGGCGGGCAACAATTGCCCGCTAACCTCTAGCTTCGGAATTTCATTTTTTATTTTAGGCACATCATCAGAGGGCCAGCGCTCCGGCTGACACTGTGATTCTTTTACGCTGACAGCAGGTACTGCTCCAGATCGTCGCTGCCGCCGATATGACGACCGCCGATAAAGACCTGCGGCACCGTGGCGCGGCCTGAAACGGCGCGCAGGCTGACGGTGGTAGCATCCTGACCCAGCACAATCTCTTCGAACGGCATGTTGTTATCGATCAGCATCTGTTTCGCTTTGGTGCAGAACGGACAGCCTGGTTTGGTAAAGAGCGAGACGGACTCCTGCACTTTGAATTCTGGCGCCAGATAGCGCAGCAGGGTGTCGGCGTCAGAGACCTCAAAGGGATCGCCCGGCTTGTTCGGCTCAACGAACATCTTCTCAATTACGCCGTTACGCACCAGCATCGAATAACGCCATGAGCGCGCGCCAAAACCAACGTCTGATTTCTCGACCAGCATCTCCATCCCGCGCGTAAACTCGCCGTTGCCGTCCGGAATAAAGGTAATGTTTTCCGCACGCTGCTCTGCTTTCCATGCGTTCATCACAAAGGTGTCGTTAACCGACACGCACAGGATGCTGTCAACGCCATGCTGCGCAAATACGCTGTAGAGCTCGTTATAGCGCGGCAAATGACTTGAAGAGCAGGTGGGCGTAAAGGCGCCCGGCAGCGAAAAAACGATAACCGTCTTGTCTTTGAACAGCTCATCTGTAGTGACGTCTACCCAGCGATCGCCCTGGCGGGTGTGAAATACGACCTGCGGAACGGCTTTACCTTCCTGAGTTGCAAACATATTTTCTCCTTAAGAGCGAATCGCCTGAATTTGCTGCGTGCATTATTCTCATCATTGCTTGATAGGGCTAATCGTTCATTGCTATCCTATCTATCGCCACGGGCTATCGTGGTCTGGAGGATAACAATGAACATTCGCGATCTTGAATATCTGGTTTCGCTTGCTGAGCATCGCCATTTCCGCCGTGCGGCGGACGCATGCCACGTCAGCCAGCCAACGCTGAGCGGACAGATCCGCAAGCTGGAAGATGAGCTGGGCGTTATGCTGCTGGAGCGAACCAGCCGTAAAGTGTTGTTCACCCAGGCGGGCATGCTGCTGGTCGATCAGGCGCGCACCGTGCTGCGGGAAGTTAAAGTATTAAAAGAGATGGCGAGCCAGCAGGGCGAAGCCATGTCCGGCCCACTGCATATCGGGCTGATCCCTACCACAGGTCCCTATCTGCTGCCGCAAATTATTCCTATGCTGCACCAGACTTTCCCCAAGCTTGAGATGTATCTGCACGAGGCCCAGACGCAGCAGCTGCTGGCGCAGCTCGACAGCGGCAAGCTCGACTGCGCGATTCTGGCGCTGGTCAAAGAGAGCGAGGCCTTTATTGAGGTGCCGCTGTTCGACGAGCCGATGAGGCTGGCGGTCTATCAGGATCACCCGTGGCACGATCGCGATCGCGTCCCGATGTCCGATCTGGCGGGCGAAAAGCTGCTTATGCTGGAAGATGGCCACTGCCTGCGCGATCAGGCGATGGGCTTTTGCTTTGAAGCGGGCGCTGACGAGGATACGCATTTCCGCGCCACCAGCCTGGAGACGCTGCGCAATATGGTCGCGGCCGGAAGTGGCATCACGCTGCTGCCCGCGCTGGCGGTGCCGCAGGAGCGCGTGCGCGACGGCGTATGCTATCTGCCGTGTTATAAGCCTGTGCCGCAGCGCACTATCGCGCTGGTCTATCGTCCCGGTTCGCCTCTGCGCAGCCGCTATGAGCAACTGGCAGAAGCGATTCGCACGCACATGCAAGGCTATCTCAACACCACGTTAAAACAGGCGGTTTAAGCCGTTCAACGCGGCCACGCGATAGGCTTCGGCCATGGTGGGGTAGTTAAAGGTGGTATTTACGAAGTACTCAATCGTATTGCCACCGTTTTTCTGCTCCATAATCGCCTGTCCGATGTGAATGATTTCGGCCGCGCGCTCGCCAAAGCAGTGAATGCCCAGGATCTCTTTGGTTTCGCGGTGGAACAGAATTTTCAGGCTGCCCACGTTCATGCCGACAATCTGCGCGCGCGCCAGATGCTTAAACTGCGCGCGGCCCACTTCATAAGGCACTTTCATCGCCGTCAGCTGCTGCTCGGTTTTGCCCACGGAGCTGATTTCCGGAATGGTATAGATACCGGTCGGGATATCTTCCACCAGGTGCGCGCTGGCTTCGCCTTTGATAATCGCCTGTGCGGCGATGCGGCCCTGATCGTAGGCGGCTGACGCCAGGCTCGGGTAGCCGATCACGTCGCCCACCGCATAGATATGCGGCTGCGCAGTCTGATACATGCTGTTTACCTTCAGCAGGCCGCGTCCGTCCGCCTCCAGCCCGACATTCTCCAGCGCCAGCGAATCGGTGTTACCGGTACGGCCGTTAGCGTAGAGCAGGCAGTCAGCTTTCACTTTTTTGCCTGACTTCAGGTGCATAATAACGCCGTCGTCAACGCCTTCGATTTTCTCAAACTCTTCGTTATGGCGGATCACGACGCCGCTGTTCCAGAAGTGGTAAGAGAGCGAATCTGACATCTCCTGATCGAGAAACGCCAGCAAACGGTCGCGGGTGTTGATGAGATCGACCTTGACGTTTAGCCCGCGGAAAATCGATGCATATTCACAGCCGATCACACCCGCGCCGTAGATAATGACGTGGCCCGGTTCGTGATGCAGATTAAGGATAGAGTCGGAGTCGTAAATGCGCGGGTGGGTAAAATCGACATCTGCCGGATGATAAGGACGGGAGCCGCAGGCGATAACGAATTTCTCCGCCGTCAGGCGCTCGCGCGTGCCGTCATAGTGCTCGACTTCAATTGTATTGGCATCAATAAAGTGGGCGTTGCCCTGAAAGAGTTCGCAGCGATTGCGCTCGTAAAAGCCCTGACGCATCGCGGTCTGCTGGCTGATGACGTTTTCCGTATGGTTAAGGATATCAGCGAACGAGGAGCGCAGCAGTCGGGTGTGATCGCTGTAGAGCGGGTTTTGGTTGAATTCGATAATGCGACTGACTGCATGGCGAAGCGCTTTGGAGGGAATGGTGCCCCAGTGGGTACAACCGCCGCCGATGTTATGGTAGCGTTCGATCACTGCAATGCGCGCTCCCTGCTTCACCAGGCCCATGGCTGCACCTTCACCTCCAGGACCGGAGCCAATCACGATGGCATCGTAATCGTAAGACTTTTGCATACCAGTACGTCCTATTTTCTATACATTTTTACAACGAGATTCTAACATCTCGCCGCGCACTTCTGAATTCTAACAGCGAAATTCCCCTCCGTTTGACAAAGAGTGAGGTTAACAGGCGGTCACAAACTTTGCCCTTATGTACGCTGAAATTTTGTTATAGTGCCTCTTCAACTCGTCACAAGGCAGAGAGAATGGGCGTCAGAGCGCAACAAAAAGAACGTACAAGACGTACGCTGATCGAAGCGGCATTTAGCCAGCTTAGCGCCGAACGCAGTTTTGCCAGTTTAAGTTTGCGTGAGGTTGCCAGGGAGGCCGGTATCGCGCCCACCTCTTTTTATCGTCATTTTAAGGATGTCGATGAGCTTGGTTTGACGATGGTCGATGAGAGCGGTTTGATGCTGCGCCAGCTGATGCGTCAGGCGCGTCAGCGTATTGCTAAAGGCGGCAGCATAATTAAAACCTCGGTCTCCACCTTTATGGAGTTTATCGGCAACAATCCCAACGCGTTTCGGCTGCTGCTGCGCGAGCGTTCCGGCACTTCCGCCGCGTTTCGTGCCGCCGTCGCGCGTGAAATTCAGCACTTTATCGCCGAACTGGCGGACTACCTTGAGGTGGAAAACCGCATGCCGCGCAGCTTTACCGAGGCGCAGGCGGAAGCGATGGTGACTATTGTCTTTAGCGCAGGCGCGGAAGCGCTGGATGTCGATATCGAACAGCGACGCAAGCTGGAAGATCGCCTGGTGCTGCAGCTGCGCATGATCGCTAAGGGCGCTTATTACTGGTATCGCCGTGAGCAGGAGCGGCTGGCGGTTACCCTGGAAAAAACCGAAGAGTAAACGATAAGGATAAGCCATGACACAACCGACCTCCCGCGATAAAGGCACCCTGCTGCTGGCTTTTATTACCGGCTTAGCGATTAACGGCTCATTTTCCGTGCTGTTTAGCGCCTTTGTTCCTTTTTCTATCTTTCCGATTATCGCGTTAGGCCTTGCGGTCTGGAGCCTGCACCAGCGTTATCTGAACCGCAATATGCCGGACGGCATGCCGGGTCTGGCAGCGGCGTTTTTCCTGCTGGGCATTCTGGTGTATAGCGCGCTGGTGCGCGCCGAGTATCCGGATATCGGCTCTAACTTTATTCCGACGCTGCTGATGGTGGCGCTGGTGTTCTGGATCGGCGTTAAGATGAAGCGTCGTAAGAACAACGACTGACAGATAAACGGGAACCTGAGGTTCCCGTTTTATTTGGTGGTCGATCGCGCCAGCGCCATGCGTTTTTGTCGCTGGCGCGGGCCGCTTTGCTCTTCCGCCCGCACCACCTGCGTTTTGCGTGAGTCTGCGCGTACTTTACTTATCGTTTTTACGCGTCAGCCACACGCCGCACTCCATATGGTGCGTATAGGGGAACTGATCGAACAGCGCCAGACGGGATACCTCATGTGTCTGCGCCAGCGTTTGCAGGTTGTCGCACAGCGTCTCGGGATTGCAGGAGATATAAAGGATACGCGGATAGGCCTGCACCATCTTCACCGTCTCCTCATCCAGACCGCTGCGCGGCGGATCGACAAAGATGGTTTCGCATTCATAGCTCTTCAGGTCGATGCCCTGTAAGCGATTAAAGCTGCGTACGCCGTTCATCGCCTGGGTAAACTCTTCCGCCGCCATGCGGATAATCTGCACGTTATCGATCTGGTTGGCTTCGATATTGAACTGCGCCGCCGCGACCGAAGGCTTGGCGATCTCCGTCGCCAGCACGCGGCGGAAATTGCGCGCCAGCGCCAGCGAAAAGTTGCCGTTGCCGCAGTAGAGCTCCAGCAAATCGCCGCGCGATCCCTGGGTCACGTCCAGCGCCCACTCCAGCATCTGAATATTCATCGCCGCATTGGGCTGCGTGAAGCTGTTCTCTACCTGTCGGTAGATCATTTCGCGGCCCGCCACCGGCAACCGCTCGTCGATAAAATCGCGGTCGAGACAAATTTTGGTTTTCGTGGCGCGGCCGATCAGCTGCACCGCATAGCCCTGTGCGCGCAGCGCGTCGCGCAAGGCGCTCGCCGCCTCAATCCAGTCCGCTTCCAGCTTACGGTGGTAAAGCAGCGAGATAACAATCTCATTGCTCATCGTCGAGAGATAGTCGATCTGAAACAGCTTGTGGCGCAATACGCGGTTATCGCGGATCGCCGCGATCATTTCCGGCATCAGCGCGTTAATCAGTTCGCTGGCGGCGGGAAAACGATCGACGCGAATACGCTGCCGCGTCGCCTGATCGAAGATGATGTGATAAATATCGTCGCCATCGTGCCAGAGGCGAAACTCCGCGCGCATCCGGTAGTGGCTGACCGGCGAGCGAAACACCTCCACTTCAGGCGCGGCGAACGGCGTCATCATCGTCTGTAAACGGCTGACTTTCTCGGCCAGTTGCGCGTCGTACTGTTCGGTCGGGAGATGTTCGGGTGTCATGAGCGATCCTGGTTAATAGCAAACTTGCCGGGCGATTGTAGGCATTCACCTGGCGTTGTCCAGTCCTGCGCGCACCAGGAGGATGGAAGTCTGGACTTCCATTAAGACTCCTGTAGACTGCGTGCGCCGGCCTCAGCCTGAGTTAATAGGGAATCCAGTGCGAATCTGGAGCTGACGCGCAGCGGTAAGGAATGTCGTGGCGATCGCCTTGCAGACACTGTCCAGCTGGATGGGAAGTCTTCGCCATTTATGGTTCCCAGCCCGAAGACCTGCCGGTGTGACGTCGCAACTCGTACGGTCATCGCGTGCTATCGATCGTATGCCTGCGGCATCCTGCTTCGTCTTTTGGATGCTCATAAAAATGAAAAAACATTCCGCTTCGCTGTTCGCGTTTAGCGCAACGGCGCTTGCTCTCTGGGCGCAACCTGGTTTCGCTCAGAATGATGATGATACGCAAGTTGTCACCGCTAACCGTTTCGCCCAGCCGGTATCCTCGGTGCTGGCACCAGCGACAGTAGTCACGCGCGCTGAGATTGACCGCTGGCAGGCGAAAAGCCTGACCGATGTGATGCGCCGTTTGCCTGGCGTCGATGTCGCGCAGAACGGCGGTATCGGGCAGAGCAGTTCGCTGTTTATTCGCGGCACCAATTCCAGCCATGTCCTGATCCTGATTGACGGCATTCGCCTCAACCAGGCGGGTATCTCTGGCTCTTCCGATCTCAGCCAGATTCCGCTTTCGCTGGTGCAGCGTATCGAATATATCCGCGGCGCGCGCTCGGCGGTCTATGGTTCGGACGCTATCGGTGGTGTGGTGAATATTATTACCGGCCGCGCGCAGCCCGGTACCACGCTGACCGCAGGCGTCGGCTCAAAAGGCTATCAGTCTTATGACGGCTCGACGCAGCAGATGCTGGGCGACGCCACAACGCTGACGCTGGCTGGCAACTACACCTACACCCGCGGCTTTGACGTCGGCGCGGGCTACCCTAACGACTATGGTCCGGCGCAGGGCGACAGAGATGGTTTTATGAGTAAGACCCTCTATGGCAACCTTGAGCATCAGTTCAGCGATGAGCTGAGCGGCTTTGTGCGCGGCTATGGTTTCGACAACCGCACCGCCTATGATGGCTCCTACAGCTACGACAGCAGTTATACCCATATCGTCGGTCTCGCAGATACGCGCCAGCTTTATAGCCAGACCTGGGATACCGGCCTGCGTTTTAATCGGGATATCTATTCGACGCAGCTGATCGCCAGCTACAGCCGCACCAAAGATATCAATTACGATCCGCGTAATGGCCGCTATGGCGACGCCTCTACTTTTGACGACGTTACGCAGTACAACCTGCAGTGGGGCAATACCGTACAGGTTGGGCAGGGCGCGATTAGCGGCGGCGTCGACTGGCAAAAAGAGACTACCGAACCGGGCACCAACTATCTGGCGGATGGGTATGAGCAGCGCAACACCGGCGTCTATCTGACCGGGCAGCAGCAGTTCGATAGCGTCACCCTGGAAGGGGCGGTGCGCGGCGACGACAATAACCAGTTCGGCTGGCACAACACCTGGCAAACCGCCGCCTCCTGGGAATTTATTTCAGGCTACCGTGCCTTCGCCTCCTACGGCACCGCCTTTAAGGCGCCGAACCTGTCCCAGGTGTATAGCCCAGGCTATGGCAATCCCGATCTCGATCCGGAAAAGAGCAAGCAGTGGGAAGGGGGCTTCGAAGGGCTGACCGGACCGGTTAACTGGCGGGTATCGGGTTACCGTAATGACATTGATAACCTTATCGACAGCGATCCGACCACCTATCGCTACTACAACATCAATAAAGCGCGTATTAAAGGCATTGAGGCGACCGCTTCGTTCGATACCGGCCCGCTAGGCCATCAGATCTCCTACGACTACGTCGATGCGCGCGACGGCGAGACCGATGAACAGCTGGTGCGCCGCGCAAAACAGCAGGTTAAGTATCAGCTCGACTGGACGATTTATAACCTTGACTGGTCGGTCACCTACCATTATCTGGGCGACCGGTTTGATAATGACTTCAACAGCTATCCAACCCGCCGCGTAAAACTGGGCGGCGTGAGCCTGTGGGATCTCGCGGTATCGTATCCGGTCACATCTCAGCTGACGGTTCGTGGTAGAATTGCCAACCTGTTTGATAAAGATTACGAGACAGTGTATGGCTATCAAACTCCAGGAACGGAGTATTACCTCAGCGCCAGCTACAGCTTCTGATCTGCGTCCTACCGTGCTGGTGTTTGACTCCGGCGTGGGTGGGCTCTCTGTCTATGATGAGGTCCGGCAGCTGCTGCCGGACCTGCATTATCTCTACGCTTTCGATAACGCTGGCTTTCCTTATGGGGAGAAGAGCGAAGAGTATATTGTCGAGCGCGTCGTTGATATCGTCGGCGCGATTGCCAGTCGTCATCCGCTTTCTCTTTGCATTATCGCCTGCAATACCGCCAGTACGGTCTCCTTGCCGGCGCTGCGCGCGCGCTTCGACTTTCCCGTCGTCGGCGTCGTGCCCGCGATTAAGCCGGCGGCGCGGCTGACGCGTAACGGCGTGGTGGGTCTGCTGGCGACGCGCGCGACGGTGCGTCGTCCTTATACGCACGATCTCGTGGCGCAGTTTGCGACCTCTTGCCGAATTGCCATGCTGGGTTCGGCGGAGCTGGTGGAGCTGGCAGAACAGAAGCTTCATGGGCAGGCTATTGCCCTGCAGGATGTACGGCAGGTTGTTCAACCCTGGCTGCGGATGGCGGAGCCGCCGGATACGGTCGTGCTGGGCTGCACGCACTTTCCTTTGCTGCGTGAAGAACTCCAGCAGATTTTGCCTGAAGGTACGCGTCTGATTGATTCAGGTGCGGCAATCGCTCGTCGAACGGCCTGGCTGCTGGAGCATGAGGCGCCTGGCGTGCGCTCTTCGCAGGCAAACTGCGCATTTTGCACCGAGCTTGACAGCGAAGCGCTGCAATTATCGCCGGTTCTACAGCGTTATGGCTTTCCTTCGCTGGAAAAAGTGGCGGTTTAAGGCTGTTTTGTTGAAAAAAACGACACTCAGAAATTAATTTGAAATTAGCACTTGTCAGCCGGAAAGAACTCCCTATAATGCGCCTCCACTGACACGGCACAACGGCTTACGGAATGCGGTGTTAAGTAAGATTCGGCAAGGTACGAATCGTCAGACAAGCAAAAATAAATGCTTGACTGATAAAGCGGAAAGCGTAATATACGCAGCCCGCGCCGCTGAATAATCGCGGCATGCTCTTTAACAATTTATCAGACAATCTGTGTGGGCACTCGCAGGACAGATATCAAAAAGTCCACGGACTTTAAAAATATCAAGTCTCAAGAGTGAACACGTAATTCATTACGAAGTTTAATTCTTTG